>WBZS01000152.1_pt1 | contig 128405 bp, 128 predicted proteins | sample 5204201 | NCBI WGS metagenome assembly WBZS01 (sample SAMN12344357, study PRJNA552823) | activated sludge metagenome | biome: Activated sludge suspended growth; feature: Nitrification reactor; material: Wastewater; isolation source: activated sludge from nitrification reactor of wastewater... | reverse complement strand
CCTACCGACAACGCAACCGACCCGGCCGGCTTGACCCAGACCACCCCAACAGCCATCCTCAATAACGCGCCACGGTGGTCCCATCCCCCTGGCAATCAGGTGGTCCCATCCCCGTGGCAAGCGACAGGGCACTGGATCTGACCAGTTTAAGCAAGACTCACCAAATCGCCGTCCCGGCGTGATCGGCTGCCTACCATCAGCCGATGCGCGGATCCAAGATACTCATCACCGGAGCGACGGGCCAGGTCGCTACCCCGATCGCCCTGGCCTTCGCGGCCGACAACGAGGTGTGGGGGGCCGCGCGCTTCACCGATCCCGCGGCGCGGGAACGCCTCGAGCAGGCCGGAGTTCGGTGCGCGGCGGTCAACATGGCCGCCGGGGACTTCACCGGGCTCCCGGCAGACTTCGACTACGTGCTCAACTTCGCGGTGGCCAAGAGCGGCAGGTGGGACAAGGACCTCGCGGTCAATGCGGAGTCCGCCGGCCTGCTCATGGCGCACTGCCGGGGCGTGACGGCCTTCCTGCATTGCTCGTCCGGCGCTGTCTACGATCCGCCGGACGACGAACCCCGGACCGAGCGCACCGTTTACGGCGACAACCACACGCCCCTGCTCCCGACCTACTCCATCTCCAAGATCGCCGGAGAGGTCGTCGTCGCCACGATGGCGCGCGCCCTCGGTATCCCGGCCACCATTGCGCGCCTCAACGTCCCCTACGGCGACAACGGCGGTTGGCAGCGCTACCACCTGGAGATGATGCTCGGCGGCACACCCATCCCGGTGCCGCCCGGCGGTCCGGCCGTCTACAACCCGATCCACGAGGACGACATCATCGCGATGGTCCCGAAACTGCTTGAGCTGGCCTCGGTTCCGGCCACCACGGTGAATTGGGCCGGCGACCAGTTCATCAGCATTCAAGACTGGTGTGCCTACCTCGGATCGCTCGTCGGCAGGGAGCCAGTGTTCGAGGAGAGCGATCGGGCGCTGCGTGGTAATCCGTTGGACGTCACCAGGATGCATGAGCTGATCGGCACCACTACCGTCGACTGGCGCGACGGGATGCGCCGCATGGCCGCCAAGTTCCACCCCGAACTCGTCGCCCTCTGATCCGGTAGGAATGGCTCCGGAGCGCGGTTGGTGTCTTTATGGTTGAGCGGTGCCTGAACTGGACCGCCGAAGCATGTTCCTGATATCGGGGCTGGGCCTGCTGGCCGCCGCGATCCCACTCCCGCGCGCCGACGCGGCTCCCCCAGGTGGTGCCTACCTGTTCGAGGATGACTTCGACGGACCCGCGGGCTCGCCCCCAAATCCGGGGAACTGGACGGTGCAGAACTGGCAGGACGACACGTGGCCGCCGGTCGCGAGCCAGTACCGCGACGACCGGCAGAACGTCTTTCTGGACGGGAATTCGAACCTGGTGATCCGGGCCACCCGGGAAGACGACACGTACTTCAGCGGCAAGGTGCGCGGGAACTGGCGGGTGCCGATGGGCCACACCTGGGAGGCGCGCGTCAAGCTCGACTGCCTGGTACCGGGGGCCTGGCCCGCGTTCTGGGCCGTCAACGAAGACCCGCTGCCCGACGGCGAGGTGGACATCATGGAGTTCTACGGCAACCTCAACTGGCCCCCGGGGACGACGGTTCACGCCGCATCGAACGGAAAGACGTGGGAGGGCAGATCGATTGCGGGCCTGGTCGACGGTGCCTGGCACAACTGGCGGATGCGCTGGGACGAGAACGGGTTCAAGTTCTGGCGGGACTACGTCGACGGCGCCAAGCCGTACTTCACGGTGCCGCCCAAGCCCATCCCGGTCCACGGCAACCCGACCGACCTGCGCTGGCCGTTCAACAATCCGGGGTACTGGCTGAGCCCGATGTTCAACCTCGCGATCGGGGGGCCCGGTGGCGGCGACCCCGCCCTGACCAACTTCCCGGTGTCGATGCTCGTCGACTGGATCCGCATCTCCTGACGGTCTGGCCCACTTCCCAGTGAAACGCCAGTTTGTGGGAGCGGTTCAGTGGGTAGGGTACGGAAATGCCTAGTCGTGTCACTGCCTGCGCCGCTGTCCTGATCACTCCCGTCGCCCTGTTGGTGGGCTGCTCGTCTGACAACGGGTCGAACCAGACCAGCTCGTCGACCACCTCGACCACTGCAGCGGCCGCGGAAACCCTTACCGCACAACTGAAGACGGCCGACGGCAAGCCGGTCGCCGACGCCACCTTCGACTGGTCCGACGGCTATGCGACGGTGACCGTCGAGACCGTCAGCGGTGGCATCCTCGCGCCCGGTTTCCACGGCCTGCACATCCACTCGGTGGGAAAGTGCGAGGCCGACTCGGTGGCGCCCAATGGGGGAGCGCCGGGCAACTTCAACTCCGCGGGCGGACACCTGCAGGTCCCCGGGCATACCGGCCATCCGGCCAGCGGTGACCTGACGTCGCTGGAGGTCCGGTCGGACGGGTCGGCCAAGCTGGTCACCACCACCGACGCCTTCACCAAGGCCGACCTGACCGGTCCGAAGGGGGCGGCACTGATCGTCCACGAGGGCGCGGACAACTTCGCCAACATCCCGCCGCGCTACTCCGTCGACGGCAAGCCCGGTCCCGACGAGACCACGATGGCCACCGGCGATGCCGGCAAGCGAGTGGCCTGCGCGGTTCTCGCGCCGGCCAGCGCAACCGCGGCGTCCACGTCCACCAGCACCTCGACGGTCACCTCAACGACCGTGACGGCCGTGCCGGCGCCGGGGGAGGCCACGACGAGCACCACCACCTCCGCCACCGAGACGTCGCCGTCGGCCACCCCCACGACGACGCTCACCACGACGCCGCCCCTCCCGACCACCACCACGGCGGCACCGCCGGTCACCACGACGACGGCGGCTCCGGGAGCCTGATCCGCACGTCGCCACGGTGAGTTCGACCTACAGTCGACGCCGGTGGTAGAGGAGTGCAGATGAACAGCCGGGACGAACCCGTGGTGGTGGTCGGCAGTGGCCCGCTCGGAGCCGTCGCCGCCCGCCGTCTTGCCGAGGCAGGTCGTGCCGTGATCATCCTGGAGGCCGGGCCGGCGATCTCGGATCCACCGGGCTCCCACGTCCGAAACCAGGCCCGATACCAGCGGGACCCGGACTCGTTCTTCGCCGGAATCGCCTCGCACATAAACTATTTCGACCAAACCGCGCCGCCGCGGGGGTTGCCGGGGGCGTCGGTGAGCGCCGCGGTCGGCGGCCAGGGCGTGTTGTGGACCAATAACTGCCCCAGGCCGACGCCGGCCGAACGCGGTGAATTGCTGTCGGATGACGAGTGGGAACACTACCTCGGCGCCGCCGAACGCTACCTGGGCGTCACCGACGACACGTTCTCCGGTTCGGTTCGCCAGCAACGGATCCTGGAACGCCTCGGACCCGTGCTCGCCGCGGCCGGTCGTGATCTCCGCGGGCAGCCGATGGCCGGCCGCTTCGTGGCTCCCGACACCGTCCACTACGTCGCCACCGATGACATCCTGGCCGGCGTCGGGGTGCGGATCGAGACCGCCGACGTACGCCACGTTCTGTTCCACCGTGGGCGCGCTTCGGGGGTGCGGCTGGCCGACGGCGCGACCGTGCCGGCCTCGGCGGTGGTCCTGGCCGCCGGAGCCTTCGACACCCCGATCCTGCTGCACCGCTCGGGAATTCGGCACCCGGCCCTCGGCTGCCGTCTCACCTATCACCCGGTTCTGTATTCGCAGCTGGTGCTTGACCCGGACCTGTGCGGCGGCGCTGGTGATGTGCCGCCGCGGCTGTGGATTCCGCCGGCCCCGGCCGCGCCCTGGAATACCATGCTGCTGCGCGATACCAATCCCGTACCACCGTCAGACCCCGATGTTGATCTGCCTGCACACCGGCTGCTCGAGATCCAGACGTTCTGCCCGGTCGACATCCACCCGGACAACACGATGACAATCGCCGATGACGGGGCCGTGGCCTTCGACGTCCCGCTGCGGGAGGCCGACCGGGCGCGGATGGCGGCGGTGCTCGCCGACCAGCACGAGTTGGCCGGGGCGCTGGGACGCTTTCGAGCGGGTTTGGAGCCGCAGTGGATGGAGCTGGGCTTCGCCCACGTGATGGGCACCTGCCGCATGGGAGCCGCCGACGACGGCACCTGCGCGACGGACGAGTTCGGACGGGTGTGGGGCACCGAGAATCTCTACCTCGCCACCGTCGGCGTCATTCCGGACCCGCTGGCCGTCAATCCCACACTGACTGCTGCAGCGCTGGCGATCCGCAGCGTCGATCGGCTGCTGCGTCGCTGACCGGCCTCAGCCTGGCGCCAGCAGCGCCACCGCGTGCGTGACGACCGCATCCAGGTCGTTGCCCAGGGTGCCTGCCAGCCACTGCTGGGCCAGCTCGGCCATCGCGCCGGCGTACATCGCGGCGCCGACTTCGGTTGCGACACTGTCGTTCTCGGGTGACGCACGCCTGCCCTCGCTCAGCACCAACTCGCGGAGGTTGTCCTGGGCCATGGTCCGTCGCGCGGCGAGCACGGGGTTCGTCCGGGCCTCGGTGAACAGGATCCTGCCGCGCCGCGGGTCGGCGGAGCTGAAGTCGAGGACCGCCCGGATGCCGGCCTTGAGGCGGGCCCGGTCGTCGTTCGGGGTGCCGCCCATGGCCGCGGCCAGCAGTTCGCCGAGTTCTGCCGCCACCTCGTCATAGGCGGCGCCGAGAAGTTCGTCGGTGTCGGTGAAGCTCTCGTAGAAGTAGCGGGTGTTCAGTTCGGCCGCACGGCACACCGAGCGCACCGAGACGGCCCCCTCGCCGCCGTCGCCGAAGAGTTCGAACGCGGCGGCGACCAGCAGGGCGCGCCGCTCCGCCTGGCGATCGGTGGGCGACACCCCGGCCCATCTGGTCGCGCGCGTCATGGGTCGAGGATACGCGTCTGGTGACAGGTGTAGCCAAACATGCTAGTTTTGGCTACGACCGTGACCAGAAGGAGCCGGCGACATGAAACTGCTGCTGCCACACCAGATCGTCGAGGAGAAGGTGCGGTCCGACTTCGACAGGGACATTCGCCGGCGATTCTTCCGCGGGCTGGAGTTCGCCGAGCCGGAGGGCGATCCGGGCTGGTTCGGACCCGGCAGCGCGGTGTGGCACGTGCACTCCCACACCTCCGCGCTCATCTTCGGACTGCAGTGCGCCGCCTTCATGGAACGGCTGGACCCCAGCATCTTCTGGATGGGCTCGGACCACTCCCGGCTGGTCGAGCGCGATAAGGACGGCACGCCGACCGGCCGCATCGACATCGAGGGCGCCCAGACCCGGCTGGCCCACTCGCTGGCGTTCTTCATCGGCACCGCCTACGGGTCGACCCGCACCGCCGAGAAGGTGGCCCAGACGGTGCGCGCGATGCACCACACCATCAAGGGAGTCCGGCCCGACGGCCTGCCCTACGACGCCGACGACCCGGAGTGGCTGCGCTGGAACTACGCCACCGTGGTCTGGGGCATCGCCACCGCACACGAGCTCTACCACCCGATGCCGCTGCGCGACATCGACCGCTACTACGCCGAATTCGTCCGGGTCGGGCATGCGCTCGGCGGTACCGATCTACCGTCCACCAAGGCCGAGACGGCGGACTGCCTGCGGTCGTACCTGCCCCGCCTCGCGCTGACGCACGGCGCCGCGATGTCCACCGGCGCCAACCTGATGAGCAACCCCGATGTCCCGGCCACCGCGAAGTTCTTCGACTGGGCCATCCGCGACGCGATGCCCGACTGGGCCGCCGAACTGATCTCCCACAAGCCGCCGCACCCGGTCGAGCGCGCCGCCCGCCGCGCCGCCACCTGGGCCGCCATCAACGGCACCCGCGCCGCGATGGGTCAGCTGCCCGAGTTCCAGCAGGCGCAGCGCCGGGTGGCCAACGGCACGATCGTCGACCACACCGAACCGGCCTACGTGCTGGGCAGCGATCCCGTCCGCAGCCGCGACAAGGTCGAGCAGATGCTGTGATTCGGGCTAGCTTCCCGCCCGCCGGCCCGCGTAGGCCTTGAGGTCGGCCGACAGCGCATCGGCCACCAACAACTTCGGCAGCAGGCCCGGCTCGGACATCCGGGCCCGGAACGCCAACTCGATCGTCACATCGTGCTCGGGGCGATGGTCGACCACGATCGGGTCACCGGCCCGCACCGCCCCGGGTGAGATCACCCGCAGGTAGGCGCCCGGCTTGGCCGCGCGCGTGAACGTCTTGATCCACCGGTCGGCCGCCAGGAACGCCGCGAACGTGCGGCACGGCGTCCGGGGTGCCGAGACCTCCAGCAGCAGGCCGTCGGTGCCGATCCGCCACCGCTCGCCGATCCGGGCGCCGGTCACGTCGACGCCGGCGGTGGTGAGGTTCTCGCCGAACATGCCGCTGCTGATCGGGCGCGCCAGTTCGGTCTCCCACCCGTCGAGGTCCTCGCGCGCATAGGCGTACACGGCCTGATCGTCCCCACCGTGCAGCTTGTGGTTGCCGATCGTGTCGCCGGTCAGCCCGCTGCCCGTCGGGCCCGGCGCCCGCACCCTCACCGCCTCGTCGGTCGGCACCTTGTCGATGCCCGTCGATTTCCCACGCGCCTTCGGATCGGGGTTCACCCGGACCCGGGCCAGATTGACCGACTCCACGTGCGCCATCACGCCAGACTAGGGCAGTGCCACCGGTCCGGCGAGCGGTGCACCCGGCCGGCGGCCTCAAGCCCGACGGCGCACCCGATGTTGCTCGACTGCGGTGCCCGCCGCCCGGCGGTGCGGATGGCCCCACCCCCGAAGCGGCCGGGTACGCGCAGGTCCGCGGGGCCGGTGCGGCACGGCCACGACACCGTCCGGCCCGGATGATTTTGCACTGAAAATTATCTGGCAGAACTGATTTCGTTTTCGCTACCGATCATGTGCGGTGGCACGCTACAGTGCCCTCGGCATTCGCATCGTCTGCGCCCCACGTGGGCGGCCCCACCGGGAATCGCCGAGTTCCGGCGGGCCGCAACCGGACCGATTCCTTTGCTGTGGACAGCTGCGGCGGGGCTTCGCCGTACCCATTGATGTGCGTCGAGGAATCAGTCATGGTGTGGATCAGCCGTATCGCGGTAGTGGCGCTGGCCCTGGCGGCCTTCCTGCTGACCGGGCAGGCGCCGGCCGGAGCGGCCGTCATGTGGCACCCCAAGCCCGCTTTGCTGCCCACCCCGTGGACCCACCTGGTGGGGCCCGCCAACGCGCTGCCCCAGTACCCACGCCCGCAGCTGGTGCGCAAGCAGTGGCTGAACCTCAACGGCGTGTGGGGCTACACCGGGCGGCGGGGGGCCCCGGCAGATGCGCCGCCGCCCCCGCCGGCCGCCTACCGCGAACAGATCCTCGTGCCCTATCCCACCGAGTCGGCGCTGTCCGGCATCGGTCGCCATGACGACGAGATGTGGTACCGCAAGGTGTTCAAACTGCCCAGCTCGTGGTGGGGCCAGCACGTGCTGCTGCATTTCGGCGCGGTCGACCAGATCGCCACCGTCTGGCTCAACGGCCGGCAGGTGGCCCACCACGAGGGCGGCTACACCGAGTTCAGCGCCGACGTGACCGCGGCGCTGCGCGGGCCGGGCCCGCAGGAGATCATCGTGCGGGCGCGGGACCGCAACGAGGCCAACGCATTCCCGGTCGGAAAGCAGCGCACCAACCCCCGCGGGCTGTTCTACACCGGCGCATCGGGGATCTGGCAGACGGTGTGGATGGAGCCGGTGCGCGCCGCCCACATCGACAGACTCGACATCGTCCCGGATCTGACCGGGCTGACCGTCACGCCAAGGGTTTCCGGGACCACGATCGAGCGTGCCGTGGCATTCGTCGCCCAACGCGGCGGCCGCGTGGTTGCGATGGCCTCCGGCGCCGCGGGCCGGCCGATCCGCCTCCCGATCCCGGCGCCGCACCTGTGGACGCCCGACGACCCCTACCTGTACGACCTGAAGGTGGCATTGGTGCGCCCCGGCGGGGCGGTGGTCGACGTGGTGTCCAGCTACTCCGGTCTCCGCACGATCGGCACCGTCCCCGACGCGAAGGGCAGGCCCAGGATCGCGCTGAACGGCAGGATCACCTTCCTGCACGGCCCGCTCGACCAGGGCTACTGGCCCGACGGCATCTACACCGCACCCACCGACGACGCACTGAAGTCCGACCTGCAGCGGATCAAGGAGCTGGGGATGAACTTCGTGCGCAAGCACGCGAAGGTCGAACCGGCGCGCTGGTACTACTGGGCCGACCGGCTCGGGCTGCTGGTATGGCAGGACATGCCGTCGCTTTACGTGTCGCTCGCGGTGCCGGTCGGCCGGGCCCCGGATCCGCCGCCCGCGGCCAAGGCGAACTTCGAGCGCGAACTGTCGGAGACGATCGACCAACTCCGCAGCGTGACGTCGATCGTCGGCTGGGTGCCGTTCAACGAGGGCTGGGGTGAATACGACGCCGCCCGCATCGCCGGCCTGGTGAAGGCCGCCGACCCGACCCGGATGGTCGACGCCAACAGTGGGGTGAACTGCTGCAAGTCCCGAGGTGACACCGGGGCCGGCGACATCTACGACGACCACACCTACGTCGGGCCCGGTCGGCCGGCGCGCCGGGACCGGCGGGTGCGGGTCGACGGCGAATACGGCGGACTGGGCCTGGTGGTCGACCGGAACCGCTGGCCGGGCCGGCCGCAGGCCTACGAGATGGCCGGAAACCCCGCTCGGCTGACCCAGCGCTACGTCGAGCTCAGCCGCGCGCTGGAGGACATCGTCCGCAGGGACGGGCTGTCGGGGGCGATCTACACCCAGACGACCGACGTCGAGAACGAGGTCAATGGGTTCCTGAGCTATGACCGCTGGGTGGTCAAGATGCCGATTCCCGTTGTCGCGGAACGGAGTCGGGCGGTGATCGCGGCGGGCACGCCGACGGCCGACTCGCGCGACATCCGCCGCTGAACGCTCAGTTCTGCTGGCCGCAGTTGGTGTCGGCGGGCTTGGCCGGCCACACGCAGGCGTCGATATCGGTCGTGCTGCCGTACCCGCCCCCGCTGAACACCCCATAGGCGGTGCCGTTGGTGCCGGTGTAGGTGGCACCGCCGCCGCCACCGCCGCCGCCGGAGTTCTGGACCGTGAGCGACCAGCCGCCGCCCTCAAGCGTGGTCTTGTAGGCGTTCATCACGTCGGTCGGCGCGCCGTTCACCAGGAAGTGCTTGTGGATGCCGTTCTCGCCGACCGGGTCGGGACCGTCCGCGCGCTGATTGCCGGCCGGCACGGGCAGCAGCGACGGCAGATCCACGGTGGCCGTTGTGCTGGTGGGCGACCCCGATGTGGCGCCGGTCACAGTCACCGTCGACGTGCTGGTCGAGGTCGAGGAATTGCCGCAGGCCACGGCGAGCAGACCGGTCGCCATCAGCGCTGCTGAGCGGACATGGACGGTGCGTATCATTTCGGCCCCTTCGCTCGGCGCGACCGTGCAAACTCGGGCTCCGGATGGTTGACCGCCACGGCGGCCGCTGTGACGAGTTTTACACCTGTCGAAAAAGTGAAGCCGTAATGCCAGACACGTCGCCGCTTTAGAGTATCGTCAAGCACCTGTATCGTGGACGAACGTCCTGAAGAAGCCGGGGAGTCAGTCGTGGTCCGTACCCATGTGAGCGCCGTGTTCGGCGCCTGCGTGCTGGCCAGCGGTGTGCTTTTGGCTGGTAGCGGCGGCATTGCCGCGGCGGCCCCGGACAGCACCGGATCGAGCAGCACCGGCACTTCCGGCGACTCCACCAGCTCGAGCAGCACCACCAGCTCGAGCAGCACCGATAGCGGCACCGCCACCACCGCCAGCACCGCTAACACCAGCACTGTTGCCCCCGGCCCGCGCCGCCGCGGCCCCATAGCCAGCATCCTGAAGACCCTGCACGACCTCAGCACTGTCCGGGGTTCCGGACAGAAGCGCTCCCCGCAGCCGGCGGCGGGCCCCACTTCGGCGGCCCCCGGCGTGGTCACCGCGTCCGGGACCAGCGCGGTCCGCCAGGGTGACCCGTCGGCGTCGACGACCAGCACCGCCGCCGCGGCCGCCAGCACCGCCGCCAGCGACTCCTCCTCGTCGCCGTCGTCGTCCTCGACGGCCAAGCTGACCACCCCGGCCGCCGACTCGTCGACACCGGCCGCCGCGGATAGCGCCCCGGCCGCCGCCACGGTCGCGGCGGACACCGTGGCGCCCGATGAAACCTCCTCGACGCCGGCCAGCGCGGCCACCACCCCGGCGGAAGCCGCCGTGACCGTCGCCGCGACCACCACGAAGCCCGACGAAGGCTCGTCGCCCACCTCGGCGACTGCCGACAAGCAGGGCGAGGGGTCGTCGACCCCGACCGAGGGGGCTAGCAGTTCCAATACTGCTACGACATTCGCGGCGGCCACCGACCCGGCCAACGACCCGGCGACCCAGTCGCCGACCACCACATCGGCTGCGACCACGGCGAGCACCACCCGGAATGCGACGGCGACCTTCGACCCGATGGCGACGCCGCTGACGGATGCGGTTCAGTCCGTCGTCAACGCGGTCGCCCAACTGCCGTCTGTGTTGCAGCCGATCGCTCCCGGGTTGGTCGAACCGCTGATGCAGTTGATGGCGCAGATACCCAAGCTGCTAGCGCCGGTCCTGAACTTGATGGCGGACGTCGAGGTCATAGTCCGTTCCGTCGTCCATGCCTTGGTACCCAACTGGGGCGTACCTGGGGCCATCCCTGAAATGAGCATGCAGGCCAAGGGCCTCATGGCAACCTGGACAACGGCGATCGCCACGGTGGCGCCCGCGGTGATGCCGGCGGCCGGGGAGCTGCCCCGCACGTTCATCACGCCGCTCTCCGGCCCGGTCGCGGCGCTCACCCCGCAGCTGCTGTCGGCGCCGTTCGGCATCGAGGTTTCACCCCCGCAGGCCACCGCGCCGGCGTCGACCGCTAGCCCGCTGGCGAATCTGCCGGGCCAGATCGCGCAGGCGTTGCGGGAGGCGTTGCGCACGGTCTCGCTGGCCGAACTGGCCCTGGCCGCGCTGCCGGGCCTGGCCGGGCTACTGGTGTTCTTCGCCACCGGCGTCCGCATCGGACACCGCCAGGCCAAGTTCGGCTTCGCGATGGAGATGACGGGCATCATGCGATTCGCTCCGGCCGGCCCGCTGGGCGTCGTTCGCACCGGCTCCTTCATCGCGGTCAGCCCGAAGAAGGCCGCCGCAGTCGCCGTCGAGGCCCAGCCCAAGGCGCGCCGCGGGCGTCGCCACCTCGAACTGGTCGCCTAACAAGCGCCTCTCGGCCGGCCGCCGCGTGGCCTCACCGATCTACCAGCCCACCTGGGAATCCGTTGGCGCGCATGCCCTTCCGCAGTGGTACGACGACGCCAAACTCGGCGTATTCCTGCACTGGGGGCTCTATTCGGTACCCGGCTGGGCCCCCCAGGTGCCCGACATCCAGCGACTGCTGAAGGAGAAGGGCCCCGCGGAGATGCTGCGGGACAACCCATATGCTGAGTGGTACCTCAACACCAGCCGACTGACGGGCAGCCCGACCTGGCACCATCAACGCCAGACCTACGGCCCGGACGCGACCTACGACGACTTCATCCCGGCCTTCGACGACGGCAGCGCCGCGGCCGACATGGATGCGATCGCCACGTTCTGCCGTGACGCCGGGGCCGGCTACGTGGTGCTCACCACCAAACACCACGACGGATTCTGCCTGTGGCCCACCGACATTCCGCACCCCCGCAAGGGTCGCTATCACGCCCGCCGCGACATCGTGGGCGATCTGCGCCGCGCCGTGCTGGACGCCGGCCTGCGGATGGGGCTGTACTACTCGGGCGGATACGACTGGCCGTACAACGACGCGATGGTCAAGAGCCTGGCCGACAGCTTCCTGGCGGTCCCCGATTCACCCGACTACGTGGACTACGCCACGGCGCATGTGCGCGAGCTGATCGGCCGATACCGGCCGTCGGTGCTGTGGAACGACATCTGTTGGCCCACAGGGGGCGACCTGCCGGCCTTGTTCGCGGCGTACTACAACGCGGTGCCCGACGGTGTCATCAACGACCGATGGGTCGAGCCGCCCGGGCGCCGCGGGCCGGTGACCGACTCCGTCTCCCGCCTGGCCGGCCTTGCGGTACAACGACTCTGGCCGCTGGTACCCGACCGCTACAAGTCGCTGACGTTTCCCGCCAACCACCATTTCGACATCCGGACCCCGGAGTATGCCGCCTTCGAGACGATCCAGCCGAAGAAGTGGGAGTCCACCCGCGGGGTGGGTCACTCGTTCGGTGCCAATCGCAACGAACGCCCTGAGGACATCGTCACCGGCACGGAACTCGTGCGGTCCTTCGCCGACATCGTCGCCAAGAACGGCAATCTGCTCATCGGTGTGGGGCCGGACGAGCAGGGCCGCGTGCCGGAGCAGCAGCGCGCGCCGCTGCGGGAGCTGGGCGAGTGGCTGCGGGTGAACGGCGAGGCGATCTATGCGACGCGGCCGTGGCAGATCGCGAGTTCGGTCACCACCCAGGGAACCGAGGTCCGCTTCACGCGTCGCGGCGACGCCGTGTACGCCATCCTGCTCAACCTGCCGACCCGGGAGTTCGGCATCCGTGGCCTGGACGCGAGCGGAGTCCGCGACGTCCGGGTGCTGGGCCTGCCCGAGCCGGTGGACTGGCGGGTGGCCGATGGGACGCTGAATATCGTTCTGCCCGAACGTATGCCGGTATCACCCGCGCATGTCATCGCGATCGGCGCGGGCGCGCGCGTGGCTCAGCCCCGCTGAACGCTGTTGTCGATACCGGACTTGTCCACCTCGGGGGTGCCGGAGTGGTACGTGATCTTGTTGTTCATGCCGGAGGCGACGATGGAGTCGGCGGCGTCGACCGTGACGACGTTGCGCACGCCCGACACGTCGACGCGCGCGCAGTGGCCGGTGAGGACCACGATGTTGTCGACGCCGCTGATCGTGACGGTGCTGTCGTTGCAGGCGATGGTCCGGTTCTCCTCGACCCCGGACACACTGATGCTGGCGCCCGGCGGGGCGGTGGAGACCGTCGCCGCCGAACTCGTCGGCGCGGACCCCGTCTGGATGGTCGAGGTCGGGGTGGTGGGCGTCGGTGCGGCGCTGGTGCGCCGGGTGGGTGAGGTCAACGGCCCGGCCGAAGTGCGGGCCGTGGTCGGGCTGCCCGGCGGTGCGTCCGTGCGCGAGACGAGGTTGCTCGCGACCATGGCGACGCCGGCTACCACCAGGCCGACCACCAGCAAGCCCAGCGCGATCCACCCGAACCGCATGCCGGCGGAACTCTTCGGCGGTTCACCGTAGTGGCCCGGCGGTGGCGGCGGCATCGGGGTGCCGTAGTAACCCGGCGGTGGAGGGTAGCCCCCGGGGGGCGGTCCGGGCGGCGGTGGCCCCGGTGGCGGGAGGTAGGCACCGGGTGGCCCGTTCGTGCCCAGTTCGCTGGCCCGGGCGACATCGTTCAGGCCGCTCTCCAGTTCCCGAATGCGCTTCTCCGGATCGTCCTCGGCGCTCATTCCGCTCGCTCCATGAGGTGACTATGGCGCGGGAGCGGCCAGTTGTCGCGCTGTTTGCGGGGTTTGCCGCCGAGCGGCGCTGGCAGCGAACTCCGCCGGGTACGCCGGCACGGTCCGAGGCCGCCGGGCGCGCCGGACCGGCATGAGCACACAACAATCTAAGACGATTCCTTACAAACTTAGACACGACTGAGCCATTGTGATTTCGGCCTCTTTTGGCCGGTAACGGCTGAGAATTTCTCAGCCGAGCCGTTTCTGCGCGGCATTGTCCGACCAATTGCCAATAGGCCGAAACCACAGGCGGGGGCGGTATCTGAATTCGCTGTTGGGGCAATACAACGAGGCGATAACAACCACTACCTTAGCGACGGCTGAGACGGCAGGGACGGATGTGAATTGGGCCTCAATGACGGGAAATTCAACGCGAATTCGCTCGGTAGACTCCTTGCAGAACGGCGCCGTTCGGTGCCGTGGACAGACTCACCAAGCACTTCGGCCCGGCTCGGGACCGACGGAGGAAGACGATCATGGCAAACATCACTGGCACCACCGAGGACACCGGCCGCACCGGCGGCGTGGCGGTGGCCGAGCGGGTCGCCGCAGCCCACGCGCTGTGGATGTCGACGCTGCCCACGATCCGTCGCCCCCCCGTCGGCGAACTGCTCCCGCAGCCGCTGCGCACCGCCGAACTCGAGTTGCCCACCGAGCCGATCGCCGCGCCCGCGCTGGTGGTCGGCGGTGCGATCGCCGGTACGCATGGCCCGATCAGCGATCTGGCCGTCAGCTCCGACGGCGGCCGCCTGGTGGCCGCCCATTACGCCGATGACGTCGTCTCGATCGTCGACACCGCCGCCATGGCGGTGACCGCGACCATCACCGACGTCCCCGAGCCGTACCGCGTCAGCGTTGCCGACCGCGCCTATGTCAGCTCGGCGTCCGACTCCGACGACGCGGTGGTGGCGATCGACACGACGACGGGCCGGGCGCTCGCCGCCACCATCGTCGACGAGACCGCCGCCGGCATCGCGGTCAACCCCGCCGGCGATGTGCTCTATGTCGGGCGCAACGGCGACGAGGTCGTCGACATCGCCGCCATCGACGTCGAGACCGGTGCGACCAGGGTCATCGAGCTGACCACCGCGCCCGGTGCGTCGGTGGACGCGATCCGGGTCAGCGCCGACGGCACCAAGGTGTTCGCCGCCGTCACCACCCCGGCCGGCGGCTCGCTCGCGATCATCGACACCCGCAGCGGCGCCGTGCAGCGCACGGCCGCCCTGGGCGGGTCGATCGGGGACATCGCCGTTGCGCCGCGCGGCCGTAAGGTCTTCGTGACCGGCTGGGACGCCGAACTCGGTGGCGTCATCCATGTGGTCGACGCCGCCGCGGCCCGTCTCATCGACACCGTCGCCCTGGGCGGACTTCCGACCCAGCTGGTGTTCGGCCGCGGCGGTGACGTCGCGTTCGTCGTCGATCGCGACCAGATCGTGGTGCTGTGCACCGCCACCCACGAGGTCATCGACAGCGTCGTCATCGGTGGTCAGCTGTCCTGCCTGGCCGCCAGCCCGGACGGTGCGCGGCTGTATGCCGCCGACTACGCCGGCACCATCACGGAGTTGCGGGTCGAGGCCGGCACCGGTCACGCCCTGCACGAACTGGTGAGCACCGGACTGCGGGAGTTGGCGGCCGCGGCGTCCTGAGCCGCGAACTGACACAATCGGGGGATGGCCCCGACCTCCCGCCAACGCCTCGTCACCTTCGTCCAGCGGCACATCGCCAATCCGGTGATGCGGCTGGTTCCGGTGCAGACCCTGCTGGAGACCACCGGGCGCAAGTCGGGTCAGCCCCGTCGCACCCCGGTCGGCGGCCGACTCGAGGACGGCCGGTTCTGGCTGGTTTCGGAGTTCGGTGAGCGCTCCCAGTACGTCCGCAACATCCAGGTGAATCCGCGGGTGCGGGTACGCGTCCGCGGGCGCTGGCACAGCGGGACCGCGCAGCTGCTCCCCGAGGACGACGCGGCGGGGCGGCTGGCCGCGCTACCGAAGATGAACAGCGCCGCGGTGCGGGCGATGGGAGACAACCTGCTCACCATCCGGATCGATCTGGACCCCTAACCCCTTGCGGTGCAATCCAGCGATACCGAGATCGTCTGGCTGGTGACCACCGGAACCAGGAAGTTGCCGTCGAGCTTGCCCCGCCCAGGGCCGGTGTAGGGCATCCACTGGGTGATGGTCTGCGGGTTGCGCACACTGGTGACCACGCACTGCGATATCGGCGCGGTGCCGACCCGGTCGATGTTGACGGTGTAACCCTGCTGCTGAAGCTCGCTGATCGTGGTCTGCGCCGAGTCGTCGGCCGACGCGATGCCGACGGGGCCGACGACCGCGCCGCCGATGGCCGCGACCGCGGCAAGCGCCCACGTCTTACCCATAGCCGCGACCTCCCACGCTCTCATGCCGACGATTCTCCTCCTACATCGTCGCAAGCGCCGGTTTCGTTCCCGGGTCCGCCCTGGTTGTTCGCCCGACGGCGCAGCGCCGCGGCGGTTCGGCGGCGGGAGGGTTCGGCCGACGCGAGCGAATTGCCTTGCAGGGTGGACGTTTAGCGGGTCCGCACCGGGGATAACCGGGTCGGGAGGCGTTCGGGCGTCCCGGATCGGGGCGGGAATCTTGCGGCGGACGTCTCATCCTTCAAGCCGGCAAGCCATCGAGGAGGACCCATGGCAGAGAACAGCGGACCCGAAGAGGGGATCAAGGGCGTCGTGGAGGACGTCAAGGGCAAGGCCAAGGAAGCCGTCGGCACGGTGACCGGCCGCGGTGACCTCACCGAAGAGGGCAAGGCCCAGCAGGACAAGGCCGATGCCCAGCGTGATGCCGCCGCCAAGGAGGCCGAGGCGGAGAAGGCGCGCGGTGAGGCCAAGACCGAGGAACAGCGGCAGAAGTCCCACCAGTAGGCGCTGACCACCCGACGGGCCCGGCCGATCGATTCGGCCGGGCCTGTTCATGTCTGCTGGTCGCTCCCGCGGTGCGGTGACCGCCGTCACCGCACGGCCGGGCCGGTGCCGACACCACACCGCCGGGGCGATTCGCGATCCCGGGACCGGCTACCCCTCGGGGCGTGCCCCCGGAACCGAGCTTGCCGACGAGTCGCGTCCGCCTGACCCACCGCGTTTTGACCCTCGACGGGGACCAGCTGGTCGGGGTGTCCGTCGGCGGAGCGGGTGTCCCACTGGTGTTCCTGCACGGTTTCGGGCTCAACCGCCGCGCCTACCTGCGGCTGCTGAGCAGGCTGGGTGGGCTGGGCTTTCTGGTCATCGCCCCAGATGCCGCCGGTCACGGCGAAACCCCGACCCTGCCGCGCGGCGCGGCAGCACTCGAGGACCGGGTGCGGCTGACCCTGCGCACCCTCGATGTGCTCGGCGTGCGCAGGGCGGTGTTCGTGGGCCACTCCATGGGCGGGCGGATGATCATCGACCTCGCCGCCCACCACCCCGAGCGGGTGCTGGCCGCCGTGCTGCTCAATGCCGCCGCCGGGGCGCCCTTCGACGAATCGATCCTCACCGCGAGCCTGCGCTCGCCCCGCAAGGTGGCCGGCCACCTGCTGGCGGCCGCCGTCGACGCGCAGGGCGATCCCGCCCGGCTGACCGCCGCCGAACTCGTGGCCTACCTGCGGGTGATCGCCGGCGCACTGGGCCGCAATGTCCGCGCTCCGCGCGGGCTCTCCGGGGCGCTGCACGCGATCATCGGTTCCGGGGACTTCTCTCCGCTGCTGGCCGCCATGCGCCGCCACCGGTTGCCGACCATCGTGGTACACGGCGAGAAGGACGGCGTCGTACCCTTCGCCAACGCGCACGACATGGCCGAGCGGGCCGATGCGACGCTGTATCGGGTGCCCGGCGCCCACCACTCCTGGATGCTCACCGAGCCGCGGCAGGCGGCGGACATGATGCGTCAGCTGCTCGACGCCGAGCTCGGGTGGGCGCTGCGCCGCACCGCCGCCGACGAGCGGATCGGCGACGACCCCGGGGCCTGGCAGGACGCCATGCTGCGGGCCGGCTCGCCGCTGCGGGAGCACACCGGGGACGACCACCTCGGCACCGAGCCGGGCCGCCATGTCGACCTGATGCGCCTGCGCTCCAGTTCGGCGCCGCCTCGCCCGCTGCCGCCCCGTCGCCTCGGCGGGCGCTTGGTGCGGCGGTTCGCGCGCCTCAGTCGCGCGGCCGGGTAGCCCTTCTGGCGGGAACCACCGCTGGCGAAAGGTGCACGGCGATAACATTCGTCACACCCCGGCCGAGTGTGAAGGTGGTTCCCCGATGCAGAGCACGATGCAGGACGTCCCGCTGACGGTCGCCGCCATCCTGCGCTATGCGAGCACCGTGCACGGAGACCGCACGGTGACCACGGCGACCGGCGACGGCTACCGGCATGCGACATACCGCGAGGTCGGCAGGCAGGCGGCCCGGCTCGCCAACGCGCTGCGCCGGCTCGGTGTCGAGGGCGACGACCGGGTCGCGACTTTCATGTGGAACAACCAGGAACACCTGGAGGCTTACGTCGCGGTGCCGTCGATGGGTGCGGTGCTGCACACCCTCAACATCCGGCTCTTCCCCGAGCAGATCGAGTTCGTCGCCTACGAGGCCGAGGACCGGGTGGTGATCGCCGATCTCTCGCTGGCGCCGATCCTGGCGCCGGTGCTGCCCAAGATGGAGACCGTGCACACCGTCGTCGCGGTCGGCGCGGGCGACCTGGAGCCGTTCCAGCGGTCCGGCAAGAACGTGGTGCGCTACCACGACATCACCGCCGCCGAGTCCGATCAGTTCGACTGGCCGGCGATCGACGAGAAATCCGCTGCGGCAATGTGTTACACCAGCGGAACCACCGGACATCCCAAGGGCGTGGTGTACGGGCACCGGTCGACCTACCTGCACTCGACGGCAGTGTGCAGCGGCAACGGCATGGGCCTGAGCTTCTCGGACAAGGCCTTCCCGATCGTGCCGATGTTCCACGCCAACGCCTGGGGCCTGCCGTACGCCGCGCTGATGGCCGGGGCCGACATCCTGCTGCCGGACCGGCACATGGACGCCAAGACCCTGGTCCACATGATCGAGACCCAGCGCCCGACGGTGGCCGGTGCCGTCCCCACCATCTGGAACGACGTCATGAACTACCTGGAACGTGAACCCGGGCATGATATTTCGTCGCTGCGGCTGGTGGCCTGCGGCGGCTCCGCCGTTCCGATGTCGCTGATGAAGACGTTCGAGGAGCGGCACGGCGTGCAGATCCGGCAGTTGTGGGGGATGACCGAGACCTCACCGACGGCGACGCTGGCCTGGCCGCCGCCCGGCACGCCCACGGCCCGGTCGTGGGAGATCCGCGGGACGCAGGGCCGGCCGATGTGCGGCGTGGAGACCCGCATCGTCGACGACGAGGGTGCCGCGCTGCCCCACGACGGCGAGGCCGTCGGCGAGCTCGAGGTGCGCGGGCCGTGGATCACCGGGTCGTACTACCGCAACACCGACGAGTCGAAGTTCCAGTCCGGCTGGCTGCGCACCGGCGATGTCGGCCGCATCGACCCGCAGGGCTACATCACCCTGACCGACCGGGCCAAGGACGTCATCAAGTCCGGCGGGGAGTGGATCTCGTCGGTCGAACTTGAGAACCACCTCATCGCCCATCCGGCGGTGCGGGAGGCCGCCGTCGTCGGGGTTCCCGACGACCGCTGGCAGGAGCGCCCGCTGGCGGCGGTCGTCTTGCACGACAGCGCCGATGTCACCGCGGAGGAACTGCGGCAATTCCTGTCGGACAAGGTGGTTCGTTGGTGGCTGCCGGAACGCTGGACATTCGTCGACGAGATCCCGCGCACCAGCGTCGGCAAGTACGACAAGAAGACCATCCGCTCCCGGCACGCCGAGAACGCCTACGAGGTGGTGACCCTCTAGCGCTCGGCGCGCTGGTAGGCCGTGACGACGGCCGCGCCACCCAGCCCGATGTTGTGCTGCAGGGCGGCGGTGACATTGTCGACCTGGCGCTTGTCTGCGGTTCCGCGCAGTTGCCAGGTCAGCTCGGCGCACTGCGCCAAGCCGGTGGCCCCCAGCGGGTGGCCCTTGGAGATCAGCCCGCCGGACGGGTTGACCACCCAGCGGCCGCCGTAGGTGGTGTCGCCCGAGTCGATCAGCTTGGGCGCCTCGCCCTCGCCGCACAGACCGAGCGCCTCGTACAGGAGCAGCTCGTTGGCCGAGAAGCAGTCGTGCAGTTCGATGACCGCGAAGTCCTCCGGGCCCAGCCCGCTCTGGTCGTAGACCTTGCGTGCCGCTTGAACATTCATGTCGTGGCCGATGATGTTCTTCGCCGACCCGTCGAACGTCGAGGCGAAGTCGGTGGTCATCGCCTGGCCGACGATCTCCACGGCCTGGGCGGCGAGGCCGTGCTCGTCGACGAACTTCTCCGAGGCCAGCACCGCCGCGCCCGAGCCGTCCGAGGTCGGCGAGCACTGCAGCTTGGTCAGTGGGTCGGAGATCATCTTGGCCGCCATGATGTCCTCCAGGCTGTACTCGTCCTGGAACTGGGCGTAGGGGTTGTTCACCGAGTGCTTGTGGTTCTTGTAGCCGATCTTGGCGAAATGCTCGGCGGTGGCGCCGTACTGGCGCATGTACTCGCGGCCGGCCGCGCCGAACATCCACGGCGCCACCGGAAAGCCGAACTCGTCGATCTCGGCCAGGGCCTTGATGTGCCGGCCCAGCGGCGACTCGCGGTCGTCGGCGCCGCCGCCCAGCGAGCCGGGCTGCATCTTCTCGAAGCCGAGCGCCAGCACGCAGTCGGAGAGCCCGCCGCGAATGGCCTGCGCGCCGAGGAACAGCGCGGTGGAGCCGGTCGAACAGTTGTTGTTGACGTTGACGATCGGGATGCCGGTCATCCCCAGTTCGTAGAGCGCGCGCTGTCCGGAAGTGGAGTCACCGGAGCAGTAGCCGACGAAGCCCTGCTCGATCTGGCCGTAGTCGACGCCGGCGTCGGCCAGCGCCTTGGTGCCGGACTCGCGCGCCATGTCGGGGTAGTCCCAGCCCTCACGCCGGCCCGGCTTCTCGAACTTGGTCATCCCGACCCCGACGACGTACACCTTGTTCGGCATGGCTGGTCCTCTCGCTGGTTGATCTCTTGGCAACATACTCCCGGCTCGGCGGGCGCAGAATCGCGTACCGCGGCAGGCGCCGTCGTGTAGATCTGAACCCCATGGTGTTGCGTGTGGTGCAGTGGGCGACCGGAGGGGTCGGGGTCGCGGCGATCAAGGGTGTGCTGGAACATCCCGAACTGGAGCTGGCCGGCTGCTGGGTGCATTCCGAGGCCAAGACCGGCCGCGACGTCGGAGACATCATCGGCACCGCGCCGCTGGGGGTGATCGCCACGAACAGCCTCGACGACATCCTCGCTCTGGACGCCGACGCGGTGATCTACGCACCGCTGCTGCCCAACCTCGACGAGGTGACCGCGCTGCTGCGGTCCGGCAAGAATGTGATCAGCCCGATCGGCTGGTTCTACCCGTCCGCCTCGGAGGCCGCGCCGCTGGAGGCCGCCGCCCGCGAGGGCGGCGTCACCCTGCACGGCGCCGGGATCGGGCCCGGCGCGGCCACCGAACTGTTTCCGCTGCTGCTGTCGGTGATGTCCACCGGTGTGACGTTCGTCCGCGCCGAGGAGTACTCCGATCTGCGCACCTACGGCGCACCGGATGTGCTGCGCCACGTGATGGGGTTCGGTGGGACACCCGACAGCGCGCTGAGCGGGCCGATGCAGAAGCTGCTCAACGGCGGCTTCTTCCAGTCGGTCCGGCTGGTCGTCGACCGGTTGGGCTTTGCCGCCGACCCGAAGATCCGGACCGCGCAGGAGATCGCGGTCGCCACCGCGCCGATCGACTCGCCGATGGGTGTGATCGAACCCGGGCAGGTGGCCGGCCGGCGCTTCCACTGGGATGCCGTCGTGGGTGACGAGGTGGTGGTCCGCATCACGGTCAACTGGCTGATGGGTGAGGAGAACCTCGATCCCGCTTGGTCTTTCGGCCCCGCCGGTGAGCGCTACGAGATGGAGGTGCGTGGCCACCCGGACACCTTCGTCACGGTCAAGGGCTGGCAACCCGAGACGGTCGAGGAGGGATTGCAGAGCAACCCGGGTGTGGTCGCCACCGCGGCGCACTGCGTCAACGCGGTCCCGGCGACGTGCGCCGCAGCACCGGGTATCGCGACGTTCTTCGATCTGCCGCCGATCACCGGTCGCGCCGCCCCGCACCTGAGCCGCTGAGGGCGCACTACGATCTCTGCATGGCTCATCCCGTCGTCGTCGAGCGGTCCCGGGCGATCCCGATCTCGCCCGACGAAGCGTTCGCCAAAACCATGCCGATGCCGCTGCCGGAGCTGTTCGCGCGCTGGTACGGCCCCATCCCGCCGATCAAGGCGGTGCGCGGTCAGGTGGGGGAGTGGGCCGGCGTCGGCCAGACCCGCACCATCGCCCTGGTGGGTGGGGGCGGTATGCGCGAGACGCTGACCAGCGTCGACGCGCCGCGCTCGTTCGGCTACACGCTCAGCGACGTCCGCGGCGCCATGGCGCCACTGATCGACCACGTCGAGGGCCAATGGCTGTTCACCCCGCACGGCACCGGCACCCTGGTGACCTGGCGGTGGACGCTGCACCCGCGCTCGGCACTGTCCGCGCCGGCATTGCCGGTGTTCGCCCGGATCTGGCGCGGCTACGCCCGGCAGGCGCTGGAGACGCTGTCCGGGCACCTGGTGGGCTGAGCCGGTGTGTCGGCTGTTCGGCCTGCACGCCGGACGCAACGTGATCGGTGCGACGTTCTGGCTGCTCGATGCGCCGGACAACCTCGCCGCGCAGAGCCGGCGCAACCCGGACGGCACCGGCCTGGGGGTGTTCGGCGCCGACGGCAGGCCCGAGTTGCACAAGCAGCCGATGGCCGCCTGGCATGACCGCGAGTTCGCCTGTGCGGCAAAGGAGCTGACGGGTACGACGTTCCTGGCGCATATCCGCTACGCCACCACCGGCAAGCTCGACGTGGTCAACACCCACCCGTTCCTGCAGGACGGCCGGATCTTCGCTCACAACGGGGTGGTCGAGGGCCTCGATGAACTCGACGAGCGGCTGGAGTCGGTCGGCGCCCGCGACCTCGTCTTGGGCCAGACCGACTCCGAACGGGTCTTCGCCCTGATTTCGGCCGGCATCCGGGACCACGACGGTGACGTGGGCGGCGGGCTGATCGACGCGATCTCCTGGGTGGCCGACCGGCTGCCGCTCTACGCGGTGAACGTGTTGCTCTGCACCGCAACGGATTTCTGGGCGTTGCGGTACCCCGACACCCACGAGCTCTATGTTCTGGACCGCCGCGGGCAGACCGGCGCGTTCGAACTGCGCACCGACCGGATTGCGGCCCGGTCCGCACATCTCAGCCGGCTGCCGTCGGTGGTGTTCGCCAGCGAGCGGATGGACGACAACCCGGCCTGGCGTCTGCTCGAACCGGGCGAACTGGTGCACGTCGACGCCGACCTGAACATCGAACGGCGACTTGCCTTTCCGGACCCGCCGCGGCATCTGCTGCGGCACAGCGATCTGAGCCCGATAGCGCAGAGCGCGCAGCGCGAACAGAAAGCCTGATCGGCGTAGTCCGGTCGGTCTAGTCTTCGGGCATGGACCGCATATGGCAGTGGGCGTGGGACCGGTACGCGCCGCATTATCGCTGGGCGATCTCCGTCTTCGCCATTCTTGTGAACTTCCCGATCCACTCACTGCTGACGTTGCCCATCGTCGCCTTCGAAAATTCCGATCGCTACCTCGAGGCGGCTGCGGTCACCGGCGTGGCGTCGGTGGTGGTCCAACTGCTGAACCTGCTTACGGTGCGACGCGAGATGCGTCTGATCGAACAGTGGGCAGCCGGGCGCGACGTCGATCCGGCGGCTGTCTTGAGGGGCACGTACCTCTACAGCCGCCGGATATCGGCCCAGCTGCCTTGGCGAGACGCGATGCTGATGGGGATATTGGCGGCTGTCGTCGGCGCGATCGCCGGAGCGACCGGATGGCGAGTGGTCCAATTCGGGTTCATCGGCGCACTCTATGGAGCAGGAGTACAGCTGATCGCCGGCCACAGCGTCACGGAGTCGGTATTCCGGCCAGTGCGACTCGCCCTCACGGCCGACACGGGGATCGGTGATTCACTGCCCCGCTCGCGCCCCACCTTTGCCGCGCGGTCGAACATGTCGATGATTGCGGTCGCTTTCAGCTTCGCGCTCGGCAGTGCGATGCTCGCGCTCGTCGTCAGCCGGGTCAGCGATGCGCCCGTTCTCGCGGCGGTGATCGCAGGCGCGTTGACAATGGCTTTCGCTGTGCCGATCTCCGTCGGGCTCGGGTTCTCCGCATCGCTGCAGCCGATTCGCGACCTGGCCCGGGGCGCCGAACGTATTGCGGCCGGGGACTACAGCGGCCGCCTGCCCGTCGTGCAGGACGACGAACTCGGTGCGCTTTCGGCCTCGTTCAACCGCATGCAGGCGGGACTGACCGAGCGCCGACGACTTCACGCAGCATTCGGCACCTACGTGGACCCGGCCCTTGCCGCCCGGCTGCTCGAACAGGGAGACGACGTGTTCACCGGGGAGCGGCGCACGGTGTCCGTGATGTTTGTCGACATCCGCGACTTCACCCCGTTCGCCGAGGCGAGCACCGCCGAGGACACCGTCGCGCGCCTCAACGCCCTGTTCGAGATCGTGGTGCCCGCGGTGGTCGACGCCGGTGGTCACGTCAATAAGTTCCTCGGCGACGGTGCTCTGGCAGTCTTCGGCGCGCCGAACGACCTCGCCAACCACGCCGACGCCGCGGTGAGCGCCGCCGTCGCGATCTACCGCAGTGTCGGCGAACGATTCGGCGGCCAGCTTCGCATCGGCATCGGAATCAACACCGGAGTGGTGATCGCCGGAACACTCGGTGGGGGAGGGAAACTCGAGTTCACCCTCATCGGTGACACCGTCAACGTGGCGGCCCGCGTCGAGCAGCTCACAAAGACCACCGGCGACGCAATTCTCGTCACCCAGCAATGCGCCGACTCACTGAGGTCTCGACCTCCCGGACTGGTCGAGCGTGGCGCCTACGAGTTGAAGGGAAAGTCGGCGCCCGTGTGTGTCTTCGGCTTGGGGGGCGCCGCCTGATCCCTCAGCGCGGTTCGAGAACCGCCTGCGGTCCCCGCAGCATCAGCTGGCGCCCGATGATGATGCGCTGGATCTCGCTGGCGCCCTCCCAGATTCGCTCGACCCGGAGCTCCCGGAACATCCGCTCGGCGACGTTCTCGCGCATGTAGCCCCGCCCGCCGAAGATCTGCACCGCCCGGTCGGCCACCCGCCCGGCCATCTCCGAGCAGTACAGCTTGGCCATCGACGCCTGGCCGTGCAGCGCCTTGCGGTCCAGGCCGGCGTCGATTCCGCGGGCCACCTCGTAGAGCAGGCTGCGGGCGGCGAACAGTTCGGTGGCGCTGTCGGCCAGCATGCCCGCGACAAGTTGGTGCTCACCGAGCGGCTTGCCGTCCACGATCCGGTCCCTGGCGAACGCCGTCACCTCGTCGACCAGGCGCTGGGCCGCACCGACGCAGCGCGACGCCACCATGATCCGCTCGAATCGGAACCAGTCCTGGGTGAATGTCATGCCCTCGCCCTCGGCGCCCACCAGGTGGGTCGCCGGCACCCGCACGTCGGTGAAGGACACGATCGGGTGCTCGTCGGGGATGCTGTGCGAATAGTGCGGCGTGCGAACCACTTCCACGCCCGGCCAGGGCAGGTCGACCACCAGCAGAACGTGGTCGCCCCGGTGCGGTCCGTCGGTCAGCACGGCCTGGACGAAGACATAGTCCGCCAGGTTGAACGAGGTGACATGCCACTTGACCCCGTTGATCACGTACTCGTCGCCGTCGCGGCGGGCGGTGGCCTCCAGCGCGGAGACGTCGGAGCCGGCGAACTCCTCGGTGATGGCGTAGGCCTCGTGCTTCTCCCCGCGCACCGCGGGCAGCAACCAGCGCTCCTTCTGATAGTCGGTGGCCACCCCGGCCCACCACTGCGGCGGCGTGTGACACACCCACGCGATCGCGTTGGTCACCCGGCCGACCTGCTCCTGCACCAATACCTGTTGCAGCGCCGTGAATCCCGGACCCCCGACCGAGGTCGGCATGTTGGTGGCGTACAAGCCCAGCTCGATGGCGCGGGCGTGGTGTTCGGCGGTGATCTCCTTGGGTAGCTGCCCGCCGGCCTCCTCGGCCTCGGCCTCGTAGGGGATCAGGGTCTCCACGAACTCCCGGGCGGTGTCCCGGATCCGTAGGTCTTCGGCTGTCAACCCGTACATTGCCGCGATCTCCGCTCGCTTGAAGCTATTGACTGAGCGTTCAGTCTATGCCACGGTCTTGGGCTATGCCCAGCACTCAGCGTGCGGACGCCGTCGTCGTCGGCGGCGGCACCGTCGGAGCGTGGACGGCGGTGCAACTCGCCGAGCGGGGCGCCGGCCATGTCGTGCTGCTGGAGGCGCACACCCTGGGCGATGGCGCCAGCAGCCGGGCTTCGGGGATGGTCCGGGCGCAGGGCGGCACCGAGACGGCGATCCGGCTGGGGCTGCGCAGCCAGGAGTTCTACGCAGCCAGCGGCGATCGGTATCCCCTGGACTGTGGCTTCGTCGCGCAGGGCTACCTGATGCCGTGCTTCACCGAGGCCGAGGTGGCCGCGGCGCAGGAACGGATCGCATTGCAGCACCGGCTCGGGCTGGACGTGGAGTGGCTTTCCAGTGCCGACATCGACAGCCGAAACACCGGGCTTGCCCCGGGGGTGACGCTGGGCGGTTCGTACGCGGCGGGCGACGGCTACATCAACGCGCCCCGCAACGTGCTGGCCTACACCGCGGCATTGACCGCCTACAACGTCGACGTCCGGGAGAACTGCGCGTTCACCGGACTGCGGGTGGCCCACGGCCACGTCACCGGGGTGGAGACCGCCCGCGGCCCCATCGCGACCAGTCACGTGGTGCTCACCGGCGGCCCGCAACTCGGCGCGGTGGGCGCCGCGGCCGGCGGCCGGATCCCGGCCGGCGGCACCCGGCATCAGGTGGTCGTCACCGAGCCGTTGACCGAATGGGCCATCGACGAACTGCCGATGGTCTTCGACGTCACCGACGGGATCTATTGGCGCCCCGGCGAGTTCGGCGGCGTGCTGTGGGGGATGAGCAACCCGGACGAACCGCCCGGGGACGCGTGCGAGTTCGACCGCACCTACTACGAGAAGGCCAGGACCCGCATCGAATACCTGTTTCCGCCGGTACGTGGACTCGGCCTGCGTCGCACCTGGGCGGCGACCATCGACTACACGAACGACCATCTGCCGATCCTGGGGCCGCTGCTCACCGACGACGGCCCGGTCGACGGAACGGTGGTGGCCGGCCCGGCCGGTCACGGCATGATGTGGGGCCCGGCGGTCGCCGAGGCGGCCGCCGATCTGACGCTCAAGGGCGAGTGCGGCTGGCTCGACCTGACCGACCTCGGACTGGACCGCTTCGATGCCGACGGCAACAGCCGGCTGGCCCCCGAGCCGATATCCCTGCCGTTTCCCGAACACGCATGACAATCGAAAGGTATCCCGATGACTGCTGCGGTGCTCACCACCGTCCTGGCCGGCGCGGCCGACGCGGAGTTGGAGGACTGGGGCCCGCTGGAGGAGGCCACCGACCATCCGATGGCCACCCACGGCGTGGAGATCTGGGCCGACGGTGACCGGTCGGCGGGCGTCTGGCAGTGCGAGCCCGGTCCGTCGCACTGGACCCTGGAGGTCAACGAGGTCATCTACATCGTCGCCGGGCGGATGACCGTCACCCCGGACGGCGGCGAGCCCAGCGAGATCGGCCCGGGGGATCTTGCCGTCTTCCCGGTCGGGTGGACCGGAACCTGGGTGCTGCACGAGACGGTGCGCAAGGCCTACGCGATGTTCTGATCGCCGGTCAGGCGCGGGGCACCACCAGCGCGTCGACGGCAACTACTCCGCTGGGCGAAGCGATCACCGGGTTGACTTCCACCGCATCGACGAACTCACCGAGTTCGGTTGCAAGCGAAGAGAATCCGACGACAACATCCGCGAGGGCATCGATGTCGACCGCCGCTGCGCCCCGCCATCCCGCCAGTAGTGGGGCGGTGCGCAGCGAGCGCAGCAGCTCGGTGGCGGTCTCCCGGTTCACCGGGGGGCAGGCCACGGCGCGGTCGGCGAGCAACTCGACCAGCGTTCCGCCGGCGGCCACGATCACCAGCGGGCCGAAGTTGTCGTCTCGCACCACGCCCACCGAGATCTCCACCCCCGGTGCGGCCATGGCGTCGACGCTGACCCGAGGGCCCAGCGCTTCGGCCATCGCCAGGTAGGCCCGCCGTAGCGCACTCGGACCGTCGAGGCCCAGCGCGACGCCACCGACATCGCTCTTGTGCTCGGCACCAAGGGTTTTCAACGCCACCGGGTAGCCGATCGCCTCCGCGGCCGCCAGCACCCCGGCGAGGTCACCGGCGGCCTTCGACTGTGCCACCGGGATGCCGTAGTCGGCCAGCAGCTCGAACGCCGCGGGCGCGTCCCAGCCGGATTCGGCGAGTCGCCCAGCCCAGCGCTGCCGGCGCTCGCCGTTCACCGAGGGGCCCGGCGCGGGCCGCGGCCGCGGCCAGCGAGCCAGATGGCCGAGGGCCGCAATGCCGCTGCGGGCATTCTCCAGGACCGGAATGCCGTTGCCGCGCAACCGTTCGGCGGTGGCACGGTCGATAGCCGAACCCACCGAGGCGAGCACGGCCAACGGAGCGTCGGTTCCGGCCGCGACGTCGACGGCGGCGTCGGCGTAGGCCGTGTCACCGTCGAACTCGCTGACCAGATCGATCGCCAGTGCGGTGACGGCAACCCCCGGGTCGTCCACCATCGCCCGCAGGCAGGCGCCGAACAGTTCGCGGGTGTCCGCCCCGGTACCCCACACATCGAGCGGGTTGCCCGCCGCCAGACCTTCGTCGAGTTGTGCACCGATCTTCGCAAGCGTCGGTGCGGCCAGTTCACTGAACTCCACGCCCAGCTCGTGGGCCAGGTCGGCGCACAACGCCCGCTCGGCCCCGGAGTCGTGCACGGTCGCGATGCCGCGCGAGCCGGGCCGGCGGCGGCGCTTGGCCTCGAAAAGCTCGATGGTGTCGGCGAACTCGGCGATGTCGCCGACCTGGATTGCGCCGGTGTCCGCGCAGAACGCCTGCCATCCCGCCGCGTCGCCGGCCAGCGCGCCGGAGTGCGCGGCGACCATCGCCCGGCCGCGGGGGGAGTGGCCGACCGGCAGGATCACCACCGGGATGTCCCGCCCGGCCGCCCGGCGCAGGCCGGACCGCAACCGGCCCACCGCCCGCGGCGTCTCCAGCAGCAGCGCGATCAGGGTGGTGTCCGGGTCGGTGAGGATGTACTCGACATAGTCGGCGGTGTTGGTCAACAGTTCCTGACCCGACGACACGGCCAGCCGGAAGCCGAAACCGCGGCCCGCCCGCAACACGGTGGAGAACGCCGAGCCGGAATGGGTGACCAGTGAGACACCGCCCGCCGGTAGCGGATCGGGCTCGAGGTAGCCCAGCGCTCGCAGCCCGGTCGCGTTGTTGACGAAGCCCATGCAGCCGGCGCCGCACACCGCCATCCCCGCGTCGGCGGCGATCTCGATCACCGCCTCGCGCAGCGGCCGGCCGTTGGCGGAGCCGAAGATCACCGCCGAGCGCGCACCGACGGCCGCGGCCGCTTTCAGTTCGTCCAGCAGTGCGGCGTCCGGCACGCCGAGCAACACCAGGTCGATCTCTTCGTCGATGGCCGCCAGCGATGGGGCGCAGGGGATTCCGTCGATGTCCTGGTAGCGCGGATTGACCAGGTGCATGCGCGCGGAACTGCGCCGGGCCTCGATGACCATCCGTTCGCCGAAACTGCCCGGGCGCGGGCTGGCGCCCACGAGCGCGACCGACCGCGCCTGCAGCATCGCGGTGACGGCGCTCGTCGGGTTCATGTGCGGCGGAACCGCTTCCGCCCCTTCTTCTGATCGGCCAGCGCCGCGCGTGCCGCCTGCCAGCCCGGGATGCCGCAGACGCCGCCGCCGGCATGGGTGGCCGAACTGCCGTTGTACAGGCCGGCGATCGGGGTGCGATAGTCGGCGAAGCCCGGTGCGGGGCGCATGTGGAACAGCTGCTCCAGCGACAACTCACCGTGGAAGATGTTGCCGCCGATCAAGCCGTACTCCACCTCCATCTCGTGCGGGCCGACGATGTCGCGGTGCAGGATCGATGCCTTGAACCCCGGCGCCACCTGATCGTAGAGGTCGATCAGCCGATCGGCGTACGCGTCGAGTTCAGCCGTGTGCGGCTCATTGGCCCACTCTGCGGGCACCCACTGGGTGAACAGCGACATGATGTGCGTGCCATCGGGATTCAGCGTCTTGTCCAGGGTGGTCGGAATGACGCCGTCGCTGAACGGGGCCAGCGCCGGCCGGCCCGCCCTGGCGTCCTGGAAGGCCGACTCGATGTACTCCATCGTCGGCGCCATCTCCACCGAACCGGTGTGATGCTCGGCGATGCCGCTGCTCGGATCCGCGGTGAAGTTCGGCAGTTCGGCCAGTGCCAGGTTGATCTTCACCACGCCGCTGCGGGTCTTCCAGTGCTCGATGTCGCTGACGAAGTCCGCGGGCAGTTCGTTGCGGGGGGTCTGGTCCAGGAACGCGGTGCGCGGGTGCAGCGTGGTCACCACCAGTGGTGCCTGGATCTCGTCGCCGTTCTCCAGCACGACACCCTCGATCCGGCCGCCCCGGACCAGCATTCGCGACACCCGGGCCTTGGTCCGGATCTCGGCGCCGAAGCTGCGGGCCGAACGGGCGATGGCCTCCGACACCGCGCCCATGCCGCCTTCGGGATAGCCCCAGCTGCCCAGCTGGCCGTCACCGACATCGCCGATGGAATGGTGCGCCATCACGTAGGCGGTACCGGGTTCGTACGGGCCGGCCCAGGTCCCGATCACGCCGTTGACCGCCAAAGCGCCCTTGATCTGGGGTGATTCGAACCAGTCGTCGAGCAGGTCAGCGATGCTCATGGTCAGCAACCGGGTGATGTCGCCGGTCTTGCGGACGGTCAGCCCGCGCTGTCCCCAGGCCAGCTTGGCGAGGTCGAGCAGGTCGGCCGGGCGGCGTGAGCCGATGTTCGGCGGCACCTGGGTGAGCAGCGGCCCCATCACATCGGCGATGCCTTCCAGCCACGCATTCCACTTGGGCCAGGCGTCGGCGTCCTTCTTCGACCACTTGGCCAGCTGCTCATGAGTGCGGGCCGGGTCGTCCTCGTAGATGGTCAGCGAGCCACCCTCGGGGAAAGCCTGGTAGTACGGGCCCATCGGGTGCACCTTGTAGCCGTGGCGCTCCAGGGACAGGTCCCGAACGATCGTCGGAGGCATCAGGCTCATCACGTACGACAGCCGGGTCACCCGCAGGTGCGGGGCATCCTCCCAGGGCGCCTCCGTGGTGGCCGCGCCGCCGAGTGCGCCCCGCGACTCGAGCACCACGGTCCTGGCACCCGAGCGCGCCAGGTAGGCGGCCGAGACCAAGCCGTTGTGGCCGCCGCCGATGACGATGGCGTCATAGGTGTTCGACATTGCGCCCCACTTTCATTCACCCGGCGCGGGCTGTTTGACTGATCGTTCAATCTAACCAAGTGTTAGACTTTTCGACAAGTGCCAGCGCCGGTGCCGCCGAGGGGAGTTGACGAGATGGCCGATCCCGCACCCGCGACCGAGAACAACGAGGCGCGCCGCATCCAGATGCTGCGCGCCGCAGCGGAGCTCGTCTGCGAGCGGGGTTTCTCCGAAACCAGGATCTCCGACGTCGCCAAGCGGGCCGGGGTGAGTTCGGCGCTGGTGATCTACTACTTCGGCACCCGCGACCGGCTGCTCGTCGACGCCCTGCGGTACTCCGAGGAGTCGTTCTACGAGGCCGCCGAGCGGATGCTGGCCGAGATTCCCTCGGTGCACGAACGGCTGTCGCTGCTGACGCAGTGGACCTGTGTTCCGGGCCCCGATGTCGCCGGCCCGGCGGCTCCGGGAACACACAACGAGATTCCCGGCGCCTGGGGGCTCTGGTTCGACCTGTGGGCGCAGGCCTTCCGGCACGACGAGGTGAGGGCGGGCCGAGTCGAGCTCGACGCGCGCTGGCGCCGGATGATCGTCGACGCCGTCGAGTCGGCCGACCTGGACGTCGACGCCCGGATGTTCGCCCTCGAGTTCTCCGCCCTGCTGGACGGGCTGTCCATCCAGGTCGCGCTGGAGGATCCGGAGGTTGACTCGAAGGTGGCCTACGACATCGCCATGCGATTCGCCGAGCGCGAGCTGAACCTGCCCGCGGACCGCAAGCGCGCTAGGGCGCGCTGAGCGCCTCCACCGGGCCGGCCACCAACTCCGCGGCCGGATCGCTGATCAGTGCCGCGGTGCTTCGGGTCAGCACCCGTACCGCGTCGTGGCTGCACACGCAGGTGACCGCCATCCCGGCCTGGTAGTCCACCGACTGCGGCCCGAACTGGTTCGGCACGTCCACGATCAGGGCGGCGGGGTCCCCGACGTCGACATGGACCTGGGTCGAGGCGCCGTGGTAGACGACCTGCGCGACGGTGCCCTCGATGGCGTTTCGCCCCGTCGGCACCGGCTCGTCCCGGCCCTGCAGCGTGATCCGCTCCGGGCGGATGACGATCGCGGCGGGCCCCGGTGCGCAGCTGCTGTCCACCGCGGCGCCCAACCGGGTGGACAGCGCCGAGCATACCGCCGAACCGTTTCCGCACTCCAGCACGTCGGCGTCGAAAATGTTTGCGGTACCGAGGAATCCGGCCACGTAGGTGGTCGCCGGTGCGGCGTAGATCTCCGCTGGCGGGCCGACCTGCTCGATCCGGCCCTCGGCCAGCACCGCGATCCGGTCGCTCATCGTCAGCGCCTCTTCCTGGTCGTGGGTCACGTAGACGAACGTGATCTCCACCTCGCGTTGCATCGCGCGAAGCTCGAGTTGGAGCTGGCGTCGCAGTTTGGCGTCCAGGGCGCCGAGCGGTTCGTCGAGCAGCAGCACCCGCGGCTCGAGCACCAGCGCCCGGGCCAGCGCCACTCGCTGCTGCTGGCCCCCCGACATCTGGGCGGGCCTGCGCTTGGCGAACTCGTTCATCCGCACCATCTCCAGGGCCGCACCGACCCGCCGCTTGGTCTCCTGCTTGCCGACCTTCTGGTAGCGCAGGCCGAAGGCCACGTTGTCCCAGACCGTCATGAACGGGAACAACGCGTAACTCTGGAAGACGGTGTTGACCGGGCGCTTGTGCGGGGGATCGGGCGCGACGTCACGGCCGTCGAGCTCGATGCGTCCGGCGTCCGGCTTCTCGAATCCGGCGATCATTCGCAGGATGGTGGTCTTGCCGCAACCGGAGGCGCCCAGCAGCGAGTAGAACTGGCCGGCCGGGATGTCGAGGTTGATATCGGTGACCGCCGCGACGCCGTCGAACGACTTCGCCAGCTGGTGCAGCCGGATCGCGCCGCCGGTCACCGGTGGCGCCCCCGACGGCAGCGGCTCAGCCGGCCACCGCCTCGGCCAGCCGGGCGAAGTTGCGGGCGAACCGGTCGACATCGTCCTCGTCGTGCTGAACCGAGAGCAACCACTGCTCCACCTTGCCCCAGGGCGGCAGGAACACGCCGCCGTTGTGCTGCATCAGCCAGTGCAGGTGGCCCAGCCGGTCGTCGATCTGCAGGAAATCGCGGAACTCCCGTACCGGCTCACGCCTGAACGTCACACAGCCCTTGCCGCCGACGCTCACCACGTGCCAACCGTAACCGTGTTCGGCGATCGTCGCGTCCAAACTGTCCCGCAGCCGCGCCGCCAGCCGGCCCATCCGCTCGTAGGCCGCCGGGGTGAGTATCTCGCCGAGAGTGGCCCGGGTGGCCGCCAGCGCCAGCGGGTTGCCGTTGAAGGTACCCACCTGCTCGTAGCGGCCGTCGGCGATCAGCTCCATGACCGCCGCGCTGCCGCCGATGGCGGCCACCGCGATGCCGCCCCCCAAAGCCTTTGCCAGACAGACGATGTCGGGCACCACACCGGACATCCCGATGACCCCGCTCGGGCCGGTGGTGAAGCCGGTCTTGACCTCGTCGAAGATCAGCAGCGCGCCCTCGGCGTGCACCAGGTCGCGGATCGCGGCGAGATAGCCGTCGGCGGGCGGGATGATCCCGGCGTTCATCATCACCGGTTCGAGGATCATGGCGGCCACCCGGCCGCGGTGCTCGGCAAGGGCCCGGGCCACCGCCTCGGGGTCGTTGAACGGCACGACGACCACCAGGTCACGGATCGCCGTCGGGATGCCACTGTTGCCGGGCACGCCATTCGGATGGTCACGGGGGCCGACCTCGTCGGCCTCGGGCAGCACCGAGACCTCGACGGAGTCGTGGTGGCCGTGGTAGCAGCCCTCGACCTTGATGATCAGGTCCCGGCCGGTGAACGACCGGGCGAGATGGACGGCGTCCATGGTGGCCTCGGTGCCGGAGTTGGCGAATCGCCACAGTGGCAGGCCGAAACGGCGGGCCAACTCGCCTGCGACCCAGATCGCGTCCTCGGTGGGCTGGGCGAAGTGGGTGCCCCGGCGCACCTGGCGGCTGACCGCGTCGACGATCGCCGGGTGGGCGTGACCGGCGATCGACGCCCCGTAGCCGCCGTGCATGTCGACATACTCGGTCCCGTCGACGTCATACACCTTCGACCCGGCGCCGTGGCTCATCCAGACCGCCTGTGGTTGGGCGATCTGCCAGTTCGAGGTGGCGCCACCGGCCAGGTGCGCACGGGCGCGGGCGATCATCGCGGTGCTGCGCGGTTGGCGCGCCAGGAACACCTTCTCCTCGTCGGCGATCAACTCGTCGACTGCGTCTCGGACCCGGCTCTCGAACGTCGACGAAGCCACCGGAAACCTCCGCTCGGATGCTGCGCGGACCTGCGGATAGGTACCGCCGCAGCTATTGACTGAGTGTTCAGTCTATGTCACAGTCCAAGCAGCGACAAGATGCGAATACCACGGAGGTGCGGATGCCTGTTCCCAACCGACCCGGTCCGAGCCGCCGACAGTTCTTGCAACGGGCCGCAACGCTGGCTGCGGGCACTCCCGCCATGGTGGCGTTTCTGGACGCGTGTTCCAAAGGCGGACAACCGAGTTCGGCTCCCAGCCTGACCATCGCCTCGCCGAGCAGCCCGGTCAAGTGGGACATCCCCGGTGACAACAAGCCGATCGCCGACGGCCTCGCCCCGGAGAAGGGCGCCACCCTCCAGCTCTACAGCTACGCCGACTACATCGCGCCGGACGCGATCAAGTCGTTCGAGGAGAAGTACTCGGCCAAGGTGCAGGTGTCGACGTTCAACGACACCGACGAGGCCATCACCAAGATCCGCGGCGGCAACGTCGACTACGACCTCTACTTCCCGAGTTACGACCAGATCAGCCGGCTGATCAACGGCGGGCTGGTGCGCTCGCTCAACCACAGCTACATCCCCAACATCAAGAACGTCTGGCCGTTCTTCACCAACCCCTTCTACGACCAGGAGTGGCGCTACACGGTGCCCTACACCGTCTACACCACGGGCATCGGCTGGCGTAACGACCAGGTGCCCGCCGACATCGGCGCGCTGAAGAATCCCTACGATTCGCTGTGGGATCCGGCCTACAAGAACAAGACCGCCGTCATCGACGACTGGCACACCGCGATGGCCATGGTGCTGCTGAAGCTGGGCATCACCGACGTGAACACCTCCTCGGCCGATGACCTCAAGAAGGTCGGCGAGCAGCTGACCGCGTTGGTGGCCGCCACCTCGCCGAAGGTCACCATCACGATGTACAGCGACCTGCCCGCCGGTCAGATCGGGCTGTCCCAGATGTGGTCCGGTGACATCATCAACGCCGTCAACTACCTGCCCGAGGGGACCAAGCCCGACATCCTGCGCTACTGGTTCCCCGCCGACGGCAAGGGTCTGGTGGACAACGACCTGATGGTGCTGTTGCGCGGCGGCAGAAACCCGGTGCTGGGACACCTGTTCGTCAACCACATGCTGGACACCGAGATGGCCAAGCTGAACTTCAAGCAGATCGGCTATCAGCCGCCGCAGAACTCGCTGAACCCGGATACGCTCGTCGCCGACGGGCTGGTCCCGGAGAACCTCAAGAGCGCTATCGTGCGCCCCGAGTACTTCGACGTCGGCTACCGGACCCTCGAACTCGACGCGGCCAATGACGCTGCGTGGCACAACGTCTGGCGTGCCTTCAAGGCCGGGGGATCCTGACGGCGGTGGTCCTCGCCCCGCCTCCCGCCCCACCCGACGCACCGTCCAAGCGCGCCCGCAACAGCGCGCTGTGGCCCGCTCTGGCCATGCCGGGCATAGTCTGGCTGCTGCTGTTCTTCCTGGCGCCGCTCTACGTGGTGCTGGCCATCGTGTTCGGCCGGGTGGATCCGATCTTCCGCACCCCGATACCGGTGTGGAATCCGTTGCAGTGGAATCCGGATCAGTTCACCTATGTTCTGACGCGCATCGTGGGCGAGAACGGTGTGTTCGGCCCCGCGTTGGCGCGCACCGCCGTCTACGTCGTGGCGGCCAGCCTGCTCTGCCTGCTGATCGCGTTCCCGGTGGCCTATTACACCGCGCGGTTGGCCGGCCGCTGGGCCGGTGTGCTGCTGGCCGCGCTGATCGCCCCGTTCTGGATCAGCTACATGATGCGAATGTTGGCCTGGGTCAACCTGCTTCAGGACGACGGCCTGGTCAACAGGGTGCTGAGTCTGGGCGGGCTGTTCGGCGTGCACACCCATTGGCTCACCGGCCAGCCCGTCGTCGTGGTCCTGGGTCTGGTGTACGGCTATGTGCCGTACATGATCCTGCCGCTGTACGCCGGCCTGGACCGGCTGCCGCAGGCCACCCTGGAGGCCGCGCGTGACCTGGGCGCCAACCGGTTCGCGTCGTTCTGGCGGGTGACGCTGCCGATGTGCCGGCCGACCATCGTGGCGGCCGTGCTGTTGACCTGCCTGCCGATGCTGGGTGACTACTTCACCTCCGACATGCTCTCGGCATCGCCGAAGACCGCGATGGTGGGCAACCTGATCAACGACAGCGTGCAGTCGCCCGGGCAGACCGGACAGGCCGGCGCCTTCGTGATGCTGGTGCTGTTGGTGACGGTGCTGCCGATGTTCTACTACGTGCGGGTCACTGCCCGCGCCGACGAGGTCTCCACGTGAGGGGTCCGGTCGCATGGTGGAAGGACCCGTGGCGTCCGCCGCGCATCCTGCTCGGCGTCACCGTCGGCTACCTGGTCTGGTCGCTGTTGCCGGTGCTGATCGCGGTGATCTTCTCGTTCAACGACGGCCGGTCGCGAACGAACTGGCAGGGCTTCTCGTTCCGGTGGTACTGGGGTGACACCACGCGCTCGGTGTGGCACGACGCCTCGCTGCACACCGCCCTTCTGCAGACGTTGAAGCTCGGTCTCATCACAACGCTCATCACGGTTCCGCTCGGCGTCATGCTGGCGATCGGTATCGACCGATGGCGCGGCAGGCTGCCGGCCGGGGCGAACCTGCTGATGCTGGTGTCGTTCGTGCTGCCCGAGGTGCTGCTCGCCGTCGCCCTGCTGTTCGTCGTCACGTCGCTGACCCTGCCTATCGGGCTGGGCACCTCGGCGCAGGTGGTCGGTCTGGTCACCTTCCAGATCGCGTATCCGGCGGTCCTGGTCCGGGCCCGGCTTGCCACCATCGGCAGCCAGTATGAGGAGGCCGCAATGGATCTGGGCGCCTCCGCACTCGAGGCGCTGCGGCGGGTCACCCTGCCGATGCTGATGCCGGCCATCTTCGCCAGCACGGTGCTGGTGTTCGCCGACGTCATCGACGACTTCGTGTTGGTGCGCTATCTGTCCGGCAACTCCTCGACCGAACCGGTGTCGGTGAAGATTTACAACACCGCCCGCGCCGCGCCGACGCCCGCCCTCAATGCGCTCGCCACCCTGCTGCTGGCGGCGGCACTGATCGCGGTCACCATCGGATACCTGGTGTACCGGAAGATGACTCGCGGCGATGACACCGCGGGCAGGGGTATCGCGGCGTTCGCCGGCGAGGCCTGACTCCCGTCGATCTCTGGACCGCGACCCCGCGAACGTCTAGTCTGACTGTATGTTCAGACAAGATCCCGCACCGGTTCCGGCCGACGATCTCGCCGCCTCCCTGGCCCCGTTCGGGCAGTCCCGCATGTTGCCGCGCGAGGCCTACGTCGACCCGGCCGTTTTCGAGTGGGAGAAGCGGAACATCTTCGGCGGCTGGCACTGCGTCGGCCACGCCGGGGACCTCGAGGGCGTCGGGGCGCAGAAGGCCGTCGGCTCGGGCAAGGACGGGATCCTTCTGGTGCGCGGCGAGGACGGCCGGGTGCGCGCCTTCGCCAACGTATGCCGGCACCGCGGCCACGAGATGCTGGCCTGCGGCACCACCGCCAAGCGCCGCGGTGTCGTGTGCCCGTACCACTCGTGGTCGTACAAGCTCACCGGTGAACTCCGCCATGCACCGGGGTTCGAGTCCGGCGACGGATTCCAGTTCGACACAGGGCAATTCGGCCTGACCGAGCTGCGACTGGTCGACTGGCACGGCTATCTCTTCGTCGATCCCAGCGGTGCGGACATCGACTTCGAGCGGCACGTCGCGGGCATGGAGGAGATCGTCGGGCCCTACAAGCCCGAGGAACTCACCGTGGTGGCCCGGCACTCCTACGAGCTGGACACCAACTGGAAGGTGATCGTCGAGAACTACCAGGAGTGCTACCACTGTCATACGATCCACCCCGAGCTCTCCCGGATCAGCCCGCCGACCAGCGGGGAGAACATCGAGTTGCCGGGCGACTGGATGGGCGGCTGGATGTCGATGATCGACGAGGCGCAGACGATGTCACTGAGCGGGCAGAGCGGCGGCGTGGCCATCAAGGGCCTGTCGCAGCAGGAATTGCGCACGGTGATGTACCTGGTCGGCTTCCCCAACCTCCTGGTCAGCCTGCATCCCGACTATGTGATGACCCACCTGATGACGCCCCTGGCGGTGGACCGCACCCACGTCGAGTGCGCCTGGGCGTTCCCGAAGGAGGCGCTGGAGAAACCGGACTTCGATCCGTCCTACGCAGTGGACTTCTGGGACCTGACCAACCGTCAGGACTGGGGGGCGTGCGAATCGGTGCAGCGCGGGTTGAGTTCACCGCACGCCCGGCCCGGCCCGCTGGCCCCCGACGAAGACGGCGTCTACCAGTTCGTCACCCGGGTTGCCCGGGCCTACGCCGGCACGCGGTGATCGGCTGGCACACTGCCACGGTGTGGGCACTCACGCGCTGATCCTCGCCGGCGGCGGGCTGGCCGGAATCGCCTGGGAGACCGGAATCCTCCAGGGCATCGCCGACGAGGCGCCGGCCACCGCGCGGGCGTTGCTGGACTCCGACATCCTGGTCGGCACCTCGGCGGGGTCGGCGGTGGCCGCGCAGATCAGCGGAAGCGTGCCGCTGCGGCTGCTCTACGAACGGCAGGTCGCCGAGGACTCCCACGAACTCGATCCGGGCGTCGACATCGAGGCGCTCGGCCGACTCTTCCTCGACGCGGTATCGCAACCGGACGCGACGGCGCGGCAGAAGCTCCAGCGCATCGGCGTCATCGCGGCGAGCTCCCCCACCGTGTCCGAGCCGGTGCGCAGGCGGGTGATCGAGCGCCGGCTGCCCAGTCACGACTGGCCCGACCGGGACCTGCGGATCACCGCCATCGACATCGACACCGGTGAACTGGTGGTGTTCGACGCGTCGTCCGGGGTGGCGCTGGTCGACGCGGTGGCCGCAAGTTGCGCCGTGCCGGGCACCTGGCCGCCGGTGACCATCGGTGACCGGCGCTACATGGACGGCGGGGTGGCCAGCTCCGTGCACACCGCGGTGGCGTCCGACTGCAGCACGGCGGTGGTGCTGGTGCCCGCCGGGGAGTTCGCGCCGTCACCGTTCAGCGCGGGCGTGGCCGCCGAGATCGCGGCGTTCGGGTCGCGCACCTGCGCGGTGTTCGCCGACGAGGACTCACTGCGGGCGTTCGGGCCCAACCCGCTCGATCCGCGCTGCCGCGTACCGTCCGCGCGGGCCGGACGCGCACAGGGCCGCCGGGTGGCGGCCGCGGTCACCGAGTTTCTGGGCTGAAGCCGTCCAGGGCCCGGGCGGCCAGTTCGTGCCCGATGTCGATGACCTCGGCGGCACGGTGGAAATCCAGGCTGCGGCAGGTCGAGCGCGGAACCTCGATGAGCAGGTCGGGGGGATAGGTCGCCAACTGGTGGCGGGCCAGTGCCGCCTGGGCGATGTCGATCGTTCGGTTCATCACCGCGAAGCTGCCGAGCTTCGGGATCGACGCCTCACGCGCGCCGTCCACCAGTTGATCGGAGTCGTCGGCCGTCTCCTCGCCGGCGTCCTCGGCGGCGCCGAACCGGCTGCGCACCGACTTGGCCGGCGCGGTGTCCAGCAGGGCCGAGGTGCTGCGCAGCAGCCGGTTCAGCCACTCCGTGGTGGCACGCGTCTCCGGGCCGGCGGCCTGGTCGGGGTCCGGGTCCTGAGGGGTGTCCTGATCGGCGCCACCGAGGCTGACGGCGATGGTCAGATCGGCGTTCACCGCCGCGATCGGCGCCATCGGCAGCGGGTCGAGGATGCCGCCGTCGGCCAGCAGCCGGCCGTCGAGCACATGCGGCGCGATGATGCCGGGGATGGCGATCGAGGCGCGGATGGCGGCGTCGACCGGCCCGCGCTGCAGCCAGACCGACTTGCCCGCGATCAGGTCAGTCGTCACCGCGGTGTAGGGGATAGGCAGGGTATCGATGGTGGCGTCGCCGAGGATGTCGCGGACCGCGTCGAGGATCTTCTCCGCCCGTAGCACGCCGGCAGCTGTGATGGACGGGTCCAACAGCCGCAGTACCGCCCGCTGGGTCAAAGTGGTTGCCCACTCGGCGAATTCGTCCAGCGACCCGGCGGCATGCAGCCCGCCCACCAGGGCGCCCATTGAGGAACCGGCGACCCCGACCACCTCGTAGCCGCGCGAGCGCAGTTCGTTGATGACGCCGATGTGGGCGTAGCCGCGGGCGCCGCCGCTACCGAGCGCCAGGGCTACTCGGCCGGTCGGGGTCTGCGCGGGCATGACTCCATTCTGCGTCAGCGGCTCAATCGCGCTGGACGGCGTCGAGGGCGCCGAGCCTGTCGACGGAGACGGTGTACCCCAGGGTGTCGAGCACGCGGGTGTCCTGACCGTTGTTCGGGCCGCCCGGGCCCGCGGCCGCCGGAGCGGCGAAACCGATGACGGCCGCGCTCAGGGCGCCGGCCGCGAGGGTGGCGATCGTGTAGGTCTTCATGTCCACTGAGAACCACGCCGCGCGGCGCAATAGTTCCGCTGGCAGTAACTGGGCGGTCGGTGGCAGGAACGCCGCGCGGGTTCTGCTACCCGTGATCGAAAAGCCGGGCGGTCAGCTGCAGCCGCCGGACGCGGCGGCCCGCACGGCGATGATCACCGCGGCCTGTTGCGGGGTGGACAGCTGCGCCCAGGTCTGGTTGAACGTCGCCGGACCGCTGGCAGCCGAACCCTGCAGGTCCTTCAGGAATGGCTCCACCAGGTCGGGATTCTCGCCGCCCCGGGTGTCCATCCACTCCTTGGCGGCCCGGCAGGCCTGCGCATACTGCTCCTCGGTGGATTCCGCGGGCACGTCGATCGTCGTCGTCACCCCGCCCGCGGAAACCCCGATGGGGCCTTCGTTCGCCTGGCCCGCGGCCGGCTGTTGCGCGCCGGGAGACGGGTGCGGGGCGGCGGAGCCGGGCTGCGAACCCCCGCCTGTGGAGCAGCCCGCCAGCGCCGCGGCGACGGCGACGACGGTGGCCAGGTAGCGACGTGGGTGCCTGCGCATGACGCCCAATCTATGCAACACTGGCGGCCGTGTTGGAGGGCACCGGGTCCGTGGAGTGTTGTCGCGCGTAAGCGACCCCCGATCCATCCCCCTTTCTCCCCGGAGTTCACACCATGTCGTTCCCGTCCGTATCGGCGCCCACCCGGCTGCGCCTGCCCGACCTGCTGCACACCACCGACCGGTTCGCCGACGAGGTGCTGCGCGGTGGGTTCGACCACCTGCTGCCGAGGGGTGGCGTGCCGACCGACCGGCGCTGGTTCACCCGCCTGCACGCCGACTTCGAACTCGACGTCTGGCTGATCAGCTGGGTGCCCGGCCACACCACCGAACTGCACGACCACAGCGGCTCGCTGGGCGCGCTGACGGTGCTGTCCGGCTCGCTGCACGAATACCGTTGGGACGGTGTGCGATTGCGTCGCCGTCTACTCGATGCCGGCGACCAGGCGGGCTTTCCGCTCGGCTGGGTGCACGACGTTGTGGGCGCGCACGCCGGGACCACGCTCAGCGTGCACGCCTATTCGCCGCCGCTGACGGCGATGTCGTACTACGAGGTCGGCGAGCGCGGCACGCTGCGCCGAACCCGTACCGAACTCACCGACGAACCGGAGGGCCAGTGACGCAGAGTCGCATCGACCGCGCGCTGGCGGCCGCCCGGGCCCGGTTGCAGCGGCTGCCGGCCGGCCAGGTGCCCGCCGCGCTGAGCCGCGGCGCCATCCTGGTCGACATCCGCCCGGCGGCTCAGCGCGCGGCCGAGGGAGAGGTGCCCGCCGCCCTGGTGATCGAACGCAACGTGCTGGAGTGGCGCTGCGACCCGACCAGCGACGCGCGGCTGCCGCAGGCGTTAGACGACGACGTCGAGTGGGTGCTGCTGTGCTCGCAGGGCTACACCTCGAGCCTGGCCGCCGCCGCGCTGGTGGACCTCGGGCTGCATCGGGCAACCGACGTCATTGGGGGCTATCAGGCGCTGTCGGACGCCGGGGTGCTGGCCGAACTGGCCTGACTACTCCGGGGCCTGGACGATCCCGCGGAGCTTCTCGGTCTTGTCGGCCGTCCACCCGGGCGGCTGTAGCACCGCCGCCCATGCGTTGACGACGTCACGCACGTAGCGGTGGCCGTGGCCGTCCGGCACGTCGATGGCGACCGCCATGTCCGCCGAGACCTGCAGGAACGTCACCACCGGGATCCAGTTCATGTCCGGCGACACGTCGTATCCGCGCGGCTCGCGCAGCCAGTCCGGCTCGGCGAACAGCAGATCGGGGTTCCACCAGGTGATCGGGTCGGAGGCGTGCTGCAGGTAGACGATCCGCGGATTGCCCCACGGCTGTTCCGGGCGACCGAGGTTCTCCGGCCGGGCGGCGAACCGGATGTTGGCGCCGTCGTCGAAGATCGGCAACCACATCGGCGAACCCTCGTCGCGGTTGACCGTCATGTCGTCCCACATCGTGTTGTTGAACGTCGGACCGGAGAACAGCGCCCCGTTGGTGCGGGCGATGATGTTGTTCGGGCTCAGGAACGGCGCTTCGCCGCCGAACGAACCGAGGCTCTCACCGAACACCACGACCTTCGGCCGCTGGCCCTCCGGCAGCGCCCGCACCCGCTCGTCGACCGCCTCGAACAGCGCCTGGCCGGCCTGGCGGGCGTTCTCCTTGTCCACCAGGAACGACAGCCAGCTGGGCAGGAACGAGTACTGCATGGACACGATCGCCGAGTCGCCGTTGAACATGTACTCCAGCGCCGAGGCCTCGGCCTCGTTGATCCAGCCGGTGCCCGTCGTCGTCGCGACCGCGATGACCTTGCGCTTGAGCCCGCCGGCGCGTTCCAGTTCGCTCGCGGCCAGTTCGGCGGTGGCCCGGATGTCGGGGGCGGAGTTCTTGCCCGCGTAGGCGCGGATCGGCTCGACGGCCGGGGCGCCGTTGAACTTGGTCAGCTGCTCGACCTTCGGTCCGCCGGCCACGAAGATGCGGCCCTGGTTGCCCAGGGTGTTCCAGCTGACCAGCGAGCCCGGGCCGCCGGAGCGCAGCGGGGTGGTCGGCGCCGGGTTGTTGGGGTCCATCTCGTCGTTGACCGCGGCGAAGGACTTGTTGAGGAAGCTCATCGTGCCCTTGATCACCACGCCGTTGAGCAGGGCGATGCTCAGCCCGAGCACGACGGCGACCACGACGACGAACGAAACCCGTGGCGGGGCAACCCGATTGAGCTGGCGGACCAGGAACCTGATCAGCCTGCCGATCAGCTGTCCGATCTCGACGAAGAGGAATAGCACGACGACGCCGATGATCGCGGCCTGCGGGTAGTTGAACCACTTGAGCCGCGGCACGCCCATCAGGTCGCGCACCTGGTCCTGCCAGACGTGGAAGAAGTAGATCGAGAACACCAGGCCGATGGCGGCCGCGACGACGAGCACCGCCCACGCGGTGCGCGATGCCGGCGGGCTGGACGGGCGGGACAGCATGAATCGCACCAGCCACACGGCGAACACGCCGAGCGCGTAGCCGATCGCGCCGGCGGCGCCGCTGACCAGCCCCTGGAACAGCGGGCCGCGCGGCAGCAGCGACGGTGTGAGCGACAGCCACAGGAAGACCATGCCGACCGCGGTACCGGTGAAGGTGTAGCGGCGTTGCCACCAGTCGGGCTTCGGCTCCGTCGGCGCGGTGGGGGTCGGCTCCTCGGTGGCCCGGCTTTCAAGGGTCTCGGCGGCCTCGGCTTCGGTCACCCAAGCAGATTAGCGGTGGGTGAAGTTGGCAGGGCGCTTCTCGGTGAAGGCGGCCATGCCCTCGCTCTGGTCGTCGGTGGCGAACGAGGAGTGAAACAGTCTGCGTTCGTAGAGCAGCCCCTCGGTCAGCGTGGACTCGAAGGCGCGGTTGACCGCCTCCTTGGCCATCCGGGCCGCCGACCGCGACATCCGCGAGATCGTCGTCGCCACCGCCTTGGCCTCGGTGAGCAGATCGTCGGCCGGGACCACCCGGGAGACCAGCCCGCTGCGTTCGGCCTCCGCGGCATCGATGTTGCGGCCGGTGAGGATCAGGTCCATCGCCTTGGCCTTGCCGATTGCGCGGGTCAGCCGCTGCGAACCGCCCATGCCGGGCAGCACGCCGAGCTTGATCTCCGGCTGGCCGAACTTCGCGGTGTCGGCGGCGATGATCAGGTCGCACATCATCGCCAGTTCGCAGCCACCGCCGAGGGCGTAGCCGGCGACCGCCGCGATGGTCGGGGTGCGCACCGCCGCGAGCTTGCCCCAGGCGGCGAAGAAGTCGGCGTCGAACACCTCGGAGAACGACAGCGTCGCCATCTCCTTGATGTCGGCACCGGCGGCGAACGCCTTGGCGTAGCCGGTGATGACGATCGCGCCGATCCCGGGATCCGCGTCGAATTCGGCTGCCGCCGTGGTGACTTCGACCATCATCTGCGAGTTGAGCGCGTTCAGCGCCTGCGGCCGGTTCAGGGTGATGATGCCGACCCGGTCCTCGCGGTCGACCAGGATGGTCTCGAAACTCACTTGTCCTCCTCGAAGGTCAGGTCCGGATCGGCCGGTGCGAAGTAGCTCAGTACATCCTCCTCGGTCACCGCTGCGAGCGACGCCGGGGACCATTTCGGGTCGCGGTCCTTGTCGATGATCTGGGCGCGGATGCCCTCGACCAGGTCGTGGGAGCGGCTCGCCGCGCACGACACCCGGTACTCCTGCACCAGGACGTCTTCCAGGGTCGACAGGTGCGCGGCGCGTCTGATGGCCTCCAGTGCGACCGACGCCGCAATGGGCGAGCGGCCGTCGATCAGATCGGCTGCTTCGTGGGCATCGGCGTCCTCGTGGCCACGCAGCGCGGCGATGATCCCGGCGAGGGTTTCTGCACCGTAGCACTCGTCGATCCAGTGTTGTTGGGCCAGAAGCTGACTCGGCGGCGGCTCGATCGCGAACGCCTCGATGGCGGCCTCGGCGCCCTCGCCGACGACGGCCGCCGTGAACGCCTCGAGCTTCTCGTGCGGCACGTAGTGGTCGGCGAAGCCCAGGGCGATGGCGTCCGCGCCGCTGAACGGCGCGCCGCTCAGCGCGGCGTGCAGACCCAGCAGGCCCGGCGCCCGGGACAGAATGTAGGTGCCGCCGACGTCTGGGATCAGGCCGATGCCCACCTCGGGCATCCCGATCTTGGAGCGGCCGGTGACGACGCGCACGTTGGCGTGTGCCGAGACGCCTACACCGCCGCCCATGACGATGCCGTCCATGATCGCCACGTAGGGTTTGGGGTAGCGGCCGATCTTCGCGTTGAGCCGGTATTCGTCCCACCAGAACCGACGGACGTCCTCGCCCCCTGCCTTGGCACTCTCGTAGACGGCCACGACGTCACCGCCGGCGCACAGCCCGCGCTCGCCGGCTCCGTTGAGCACCACGGCGGTGATGGTCGGGTCGTGCGCCCAGTCGCCGAGCACCTGGTCGAGCACGGTGACCATGGTGTGGGTCAGCGAGTTGATCGCCTTCGGCCGGTTCAGCGTGACCAGGCCGACACCGCCGTGGACCCGGGTCAGGATTTCGTCGGATTGCGCTGTCACAGGGAGTCGGTCCTCCGTCGCGTGAAAACTTGGACGTCCTAGTTTTACCAGCACCGACGGCATCCCGGCCCACCGGCCACCCGCCGCGGGTAGGGTCTGGCGGGACGGTGCGGGCCGGGTTCGACGGAAAGTTTGTGGATTTCGTGGGAACCGGTCCGGGCGTTCGAACGTTGACGGTGTGTTCACTCGACATTTCTCCGAGAGGATCTGACGGTGCGGGAGACCAGCAACCCCGTGTTTCGCTCGCTGCCCAAGCAGCAGGGCGGATACGCGCAATTCGGTTCCGGCGTAGCCGGCGCCCAGCAGGTGGCCTATCAGACCGAGGCCTACGGCTACCCGCCGCAGACCGGTGTCTCGCGGCCGATGACGATCGACGATGTCGTCACCAAGACCGGCATCACCCTGGCCCTGCTGTCCGCGGTGGCCGTCGTCTCCTACTTCCTGGTGTCGGCCAACATCGCGCTGGCCATGCCGTTCACCCTGGTGGGGGCGCTCGGCGGGTTGGCCCTGGTGCTGATCGCGACCTTCGGCCGCAAGCAGGACAACCCCGCGATCGTGTTGAGCTATGCCGCTCTGGAGGGCCTGTTCCTCGGTGCGGTGTCCTTCGTCATCGCGAACTTCACCGTCTCCGGCGCCAACGCCGGGGCGCTGATCGGCCAGGCCATCCTCGGCACCGTCGGCGTGTTCGCCGGCATGCTGATCGTCTACAAGACCGGCGCCATCCGCGTCACCCCGAAGTTCACCCGCATGCTGGTCGCGGGCATGATCGGCGTGCTGGTGCTGATGCTCGGCAACCTGGTGATCTCGATCTTCGGCTCGCACGACGGCGGCCCGCTGCGCAACGGCGGCCCGCTGGCGATCGTGTTCTCGCTGGTCTGCATCGGCCTGGCGGCGTTCAGCTTCCTGCTCGACTTCGACGCCGCCGACCAGATGATCCGTGCCGGCGCCCCGGAGAAGGCCGCCTGGGGTGTCGCCCTCGGCCTGACCGTGACGCTGGTCTGGCTGTACCTGGAGATCCTGCGGCTGCTGAGTTACTTCCAGCAGCGTTAGCTGTCCCTACGACGACGAAGCCCCGGCCATCGCGGCCGGGGCTTCGTCGTCTGCATTGAGTCAGACGCCACGCAGGGGCTCTCTCGCACTTCCTGTGCCAGAGTTCTGACTCAACGGGTGAAACTCATGACAGCCGCTCGACCACCATGGCCATGCCCTGGCCGCCGCCGACGCACATCGTCTCGATGCCGAACGTTTTGTCATGGGTCTGCAGGTTGTTCAGCAGCGTGGCGGTGATCCGGGCGCCGGTCATCCCGAACGGGTGGCCCAGGGCGATCGCGCCGCCGGAGACGTTGAGCTTGTCCTCGTCCATTCCCAGCGCCCGGGCCGAGCCGAGCACCTGGACCGCGAACGCCTCGTTGATCTCGTAGAGGTCGATGTCGGAGATCGACATCTTCGCGCTGCCCAGCGCCTTCTTCACCGCCTCGATCGGGCCCAGGCCCATGATCTCGGGCGACAGCCCCGACACCCCGGTGGACACGATGCGCGCCAGCGGGGTCAGCCCGAGTTCCTTGGCCTTGGTGTCGGACATGATCACCACCGCGGCCGCGCCGTCGTTCAGCGGGCAGGCGTTGCCCGCGGTGACCGTGCCGTTGGGCCGGAACACCGGCTTGAGCTGGCTGATCTTCTCGTAGGTGGTGCCGGCGCGCGGGCCGTCGTCGGTGCTGACAACGGTGCCGTCCGGCAGCGTCACCGGGGAGATCTCGCGCTCGAAGAAGCCGCTCTTGATCGCCTCCTCGGCGCGGTTCTGGCTGCGCACACCCCAGTGGTCCTGGTCCTCGCGGCTGATCCCGGTGTACAGGGCGACGTTCTCGGCGGTCTCGCCCATCGCGATGTACACGTCGGGCAGTTGACCGTCCTCGCGCGGGTCGTGCCACGCGGTGGCGCCCCCGGCCGCGGCGTCGGCGCGCTCGCGGGCCTCGTTGAACAGCGGGTTCTTGGTGTCGGGCCAGGCGTCGGCGTTGCCCTTGACGAACCGCGACACGGTCTCCACCCCCGCCGAGATGAACGCGTCGCCCTCACCGGCCTTTATCGCGTGGAACGCCATCCGGGTGGTCTGCAGCGACGACGAGCAGTACCGGTTCACCGTGGTGCCCGGTAGGAAGTCGTAGCCCAGTTGGACGGCGACCACCCGGCCGATGTTGAAGCCGGACTCACCGGCGGGCTGTCCGCACCCCATGATCAGGTCGTCGATCTGGCGGGGGTCCAGCGCGGGCACCTTGTCCAGCGCGGCGCGCACCATCTGGGCGGCCAGGTCGTCGGGTCGGATGTCGACCAGCGACCCCTTCATGGCCCGGCCGATCGGAGAGCGGGCGGTGGAAACGATGACGGCTTCGGGCATGACGACTCCTGGTTCGCGGCGACAAGCTGGTATCGAACCTAGCTGGCCGTCACCACGATCGGAGCGGGCACCCCGGTGGTCCGGCGGCGCAGCAACCGGGTCACCGGCCGCAACCGGGCGGCCAGCGACCGATCTTCGGACCGCGCCGCCCAGGGCAGGTCGGGCACCGTCGCACCGGTCCACTCCCCGAGGGCATGGCACAGCGCGGGCAGCAACTGGTTGGCCGCCAACGCATATCCGGCCGCCGACGGGTGATAGCGGTCCTCGGAGAACATCAGTTCCGGGGCCTGCAGGAAGTTCGGGGTCAGCAGGTCGGCGAGCGGCACCGGGATGCCGCCGGCCGCGCGCACCGCGGTGGCCTGCGCGCGGGCCAGGTGCAGTCCGCGCGACCGGGCGGTCCAGCGCAGGGGCTGGGGGATTGCGGTGATGACGCCGAAGTCCGGACAGGTGCCGACGACCACGACGGCGCCGCTGGCGCGCAGGCGCTGGACCGCCGCGCCCAGGCGGTGGGCCGAGGCCCCGATGCCGTTGAGCGCGGTGATGTCGTTGGCCCCGATCATTATGACCGCGGCATCCGGCGGGGGACCCGCCACGAACATGGCGTCGACCTGCCCGGACAGCCCCTTGGAGGTGGCGCCGACGATCGCCTTGGTCGAAAGCCGGATCAGCTTGCCCGACTCCTCGGCCAGCCCGCGGGCGATCAGCACCCCGGGCACCTCGTCGGCGTCGCGGCAGCCGTAGCCGGTGGCGGTGGAGTCGCCGAACACCATCAGGTGCAGGTCGAAGGGGGTGTTGCGGTCCCAGCGGCGCACCGGCCCACCGCCCGGGGCATAAACGCCGTCGGCCCGCGGCGGGGTGTCCCAGGACTTCGGGATCACGCTGCGGGCCCGCTCGGCTTGGATGTTGAGCAGGTTGCGGGCACCCACCACGGCGGTGCCGGTGGATGCGATCACCCCCGCTACCGTCAGCACCGTTGCCGAACCACGCGGAGCGCGTATGGCCACGGGTTCAGTCTAGGTACGCAAACAAAGGGAACGCCGTCGCCACGATGGCCGCCGGATTACGGACAGGTATCACTTGCGGCAAGAAAACAGATCGTTAGTTGTTGTATGCAAGGCAGCTGTCAAGCTGAGTTTCCCGGGGTTCGCTGCAACTGCGGGAGACACGACGCTACAACGGCGTAGGGAGTGTTGACGATGACCGCATCCATCAAGGTTCCGGCCCCGGCCGCCCATCGTGTTCATCCGGTCGGCGGGTACCGTGCCCGCCGCTATCCGGTCAGCGACGGTGCGCCCGTCGAGGTGGTCGAGAGCGGGCCCAGCATCCAGGCCCGGCTCACGTCGCTCTCGTTGCGCCTGTCCTTCCGGCCCGTGCTGTCCGTGCTCAGCCACGTGCCGCACCTGCCCTGGCCGTTCGGTCTCGTCGACTTTGTCGCACGGGCGTTGTTGCCGTCTCCCGGGACCGTCCGCGCCACCGTCGGGCTGCCGAACGCGTCGGCGCAGTTGGTCCGCGCGCCCGGGGTGCTGCCCGCCGACGGCAAGCGCCGCGTCATCCTCTACATGCACGGTGGCGCGTTCCTGACCTGCGGCGTGAACTCGCACAGCCGGATCTCGGTCGCGCTGTCGAAGTTCGCCGACTCGCCGGTGTTGGTGGTCGACTACCGGCTGATCCCCAAGCACACCATCGGCAAGGCGATCGACGACTGCTACGACGGCTACCGCTGGCTGCGGCTGCGCGGCTACGAACCCGACCAGATCGTGCTGGCCGGCGACTCCGCCGGCGGCTACCTGGCGCTCGCGCTGGCCCAGCGGCTGCAGGCCGAGGGCGAGGAGCCCGCGGCGCTGGTCGCCATCTCGCCGCTGCTGCAACTCGATCATCAGCCCAAGCTGTCCCACCCGAACATCCACAGCGACGCCTTGTTCTCGGCCAGGGCATTCGACGCGCTGGTGGCGCTCGTCGCCCGCGCGGCCGCCAAGAACGTCGTCGACGGCGAACCCGAGGGGGTCTACGAACCGCTCGACCACATCGAGCCCGGCCTGCCGCGCACGCTGATCCACGTCTCGGGCTCCGAGGTGCTGCTGCACGATGCCCGGTTGGCGGCCCGCCGGCTGGCGGCGGCGGGCGTGCCCACCGAGGTCCGGGTGTGGCCCGGCCAGATCCACGACTTCCAGATGGCGGCCCCGCTCATCCCGGAGGCGACCCGCTCGCTACGCCAGATCGGCGAGTACATCCGCGAAGCCACCGAATGAGCACCGTCTGACACCATGTAGGCATGCGTATCGCGCGGCATGTCAGTGAACTGATCGGGAACACCCCGCTGGTCGCTCTGAACTCCATCGTCCCCGAGGGATCCGGCACGGTCGCCGCCAAGATCGAATACCTCAGCCCGGGCGGGAGTTCCAAGGACCGCATCGCGATCAAGATGATCGACGCCGCCGAGGCCGCCGGTGAGCTCAACCCGGGCGGCACGATCGTCGAGCCGACTTCCGGGAACACCGGTGTCGGCCTGGCCCTGGTGGCCCAGCAGCGCGGCTACAAGTGTGTGTTCGTCTGCCCGGACAAGGTGAGCGAGGACAAGCGAAACGTGTTGCGGGCCTACGGCGCCGAAGTCGTCGTGTGCCCGACGGCGGTGCCGCCGGACCATCCGGACAGCTACTACAGCGTGTCCAATCGGCTGGTCACCGAGATCGAGGGCGCCTGGAAGCCGGACCAGTACTCCAACCCGAACGGCCCGGCCAGCCACTACGAGACCACCGGCCCGGAGATCTGGGCCGACACCGATGGCAAGGTCACCCACTTCGTCGCCGGGGTCGGCACCGGCGGAACCATCACCGGTGCGGGGCGCTACCTCAAGGAGGTCTCGGGCGGGCGGGTCAGGATCATCGGCGCCGACCCGGAGGGCTCGGTGTATTCCGGCGGTACTGGTCGGCCCTATCTGGTCGAGGGCGTCGGCGAGGACTTCTGGCCGGCCGCCTACGACCCGTCGGTGCCCGACGAGATCATCGCCGTCTCCGATGCCGACTCCTTCGACATGACGCGCCGCCTGGCCCGCGAGGAGGCCCTGCTGGTCGGCGGGTCGTGCGGGATGGCCGTGGTGGCCGCGCTGAAGGTCGCCGAGGACGCCGGGCCGGATGCCCTGGTGGTCGTGCTGCTGCCGGACGGTGGGCGCGGCTACATGTCCAAGATCTTCAACGACGCGTGGATGTCGTCCTACGGGTTTCTGCGTACCCCGCTTGACCATTCGTTGCCGGAGCCGAACGTCGGTGACGTCCTGCGCGGGAAGTCCGGCGCGCTCCCCGACCTGGTGCACACCCACCCGTCGGAGACGGTGCGCGACGCGATCGGGATACTGCGCGAGTACGGGGTGTCGCAGATGCCGGTCGTCGGCGCCGAGCCGCCGGTGATGGCGGGCGAGGTGGCCGGAAGCGTCTCGGAACGCGAACTGCTGTCGGCGGTCTTCGAGGGCCGCGCCAAGCTCGCCGACGCGGTCTCGCTGCACATGAGCCCGCCGCTGCCGCTGATCGGCGCCGGTGAGCTGGTCAGTGCGGCGGCGAAGGCGCTGCGCGACTGGGACGCCGTGATGGTGGTGGAGGAGGGCAAGCCGGTCGGGGTGATCACGCGCCACGATCTGCTCGGATTCCTGTCCGAGGCGCCGCGCCGACGATAGGGTGAGTGCCGCTTCGCTTTCGCCAATGCGTCTGCAGTGGAAGGCATGATGACCGAACAACCGCCAGGCCCCCCGTCGGGAAACACTCCACAACCGCCTCCGGGCGGCCAACCTGTCCCGCCCCCCGGCGGCTACCCGCCGCCACCGCCCCCCGGCGGCTACCCACCCCCGCCGGCCGGGGGTTATCCACCGCCGCCCGCGGGTTACCCACCACCGCCGCCAGCGGGATACGGGCCGCCGCCCGGCTATGCCCAGGCGCCGGGCCAGGCCGTTCCGCAGCTGCCGCAGGAGGCCTACACGCCGTGGGTCACCCGCGCGGTCGCGTGGCTGATCGACTACCTGCCCTACCTGGTGTTGGTCGGTATCGGCTACGGCATCGAAATGGCGACGCAGGAGACGGCGTGCGTGACCGACTCCTCGGAGTACAACCTCGGCGAGTTCTGCGCCACCGGCAACTCCACCCTGGGGCTCGTCGCCTTCAACCTCTGCCTGCTCATCGGCCTGGGCTACCTGCTGTGGAACTACGGATACCGACAGGGCACCACCGGCTCGAGCATCGGCAAGTCGATCATGAAGTTCAAGGTGGTCAGCGAAAAGACCGGCCAGCCAATCGGTTTCGGCCTATCGATCGTTCGGCAGCTAGCCCACGTGGTGGACGCCATCATCTGCTACATCGGCTACCTGTTCCCGCTGTGGGATGCCAAGCGGCAGACACTGGCGGACAAGATCATGACCACGGTCTGCCTGCCGTTGTAGCGCCTGACCGCACGAGAGGATTCCCCCGGTGACCGAACCGACCCCGCCGCCCGGCGAGGTTCCGATCCCGCCCGGCGACTACCCGTCGGCATCGGGTTACCCGCCGCCGCCGCCCGGCAGCAAGCCGTCCCTGCCGGGCTACCCGGCGCCGCCCGGCACCTTCACGCCGCCGCCCGCCGAGGCGAATGCGGTGCCGGCGCTGCCGCAGAACGCCTACACGCCGTGGATCCGGCGGGTCGGCGCCTGGATCATCGACACTATTCCGGTGCTCCTGCTCACCGGCCTCGGCCAGGGCATGCTGTTCCTCTTCGGTGAGGGTAACTGCAGCACCCGCGGCTACAACGGCGGTCAGGGCGTGTACTGCACCGCACAGCCCTCGACGCTGGGCTTGGCTTTGTCCTTCCTCTTCGGGCTGGCCGCGCTGGCGTTCGCGCTGTGGAACTACGGCGCCCGCCAGGGCATCACGGGCTCGAGCATCGGCAAGGCGGCGCTGAAGTTCAAGGTGGTCAGCGAGCGGACCGGTGAGCCGATCGGTTTCGGGCTGTCGATCGTCCGGCAGTTGGCCCACATCGTCGACGCGGTGATCTGCTACATCGGCTACCTGTTCCCGCTGTGGGACGCCAAGCGGCAGACGCTGGCCGACAAGATCATGACGACGGTCTGCCTGCCGACCGCCTAGTTCTGCGCGCCGGGCGGCACCGTTAGGCTCGGATGCGATGAGTGAGCAGCGCAGTGCAGCCGATTCCCACCGCTGGCAGGGGTTCGCGACCAAGGCGATCCACGCCGGTTACCGCCCCGACCCCGGAACCGGGGCGGTCAACGCCCCGATCTACGCCAGCAGCACCTTCAAGCAGGACGGGGTCGGTGGTCTGCGCGGCGGCTTCGAGTACGCGCGCACCGGAAATCCGACCCGTTCCGCACTGGAGGCGGTGCTCGCCGCTGTCGAGGCCGGAACCTACGGGCGGGCCTTCTCATCGGGAATGGCGGCCTCCGACTGTGCCCTGCGCGCGGTGCTGCGCCCCGGCGACCACGTCGTCATCCCCGACGACGCCTACGGCGGCACCTTCCGGCTCATCGACAAGGTCTTCCGGGAGTGGGGTGTGCACCACACCCCGGTGCCGCTGGCCGACCTCGACGCGGTCCGGGCGGCGATCACCGGCCAGACCCGGCTGATCTGGGTCGAGACGCCGACCAACCCGCTGCTGTCGATCGCGAACATCCCGGCCATCGTCGAGGTTGCCGGCGCCTCGGGGGTAAAGGTGTTGGTGGACAACACCTTCGCCTCGCCTGCGCTGCAGCAGCCGCTGACGTTGGGCGCCGACATCGTTTTGCACTCGACGACCAAGTACATCGGTGGGCACTCCGACGTGGTCGGCGGCGCGCTGGTGACCGATGACGAGGAACTCGACGCCCGGTTCGGCTTCCTGCAGAACGGCGCGGGTGCGGTCCCCGGCCCGTTCGACGCCTATCTGACCATGCGCGGCCTCAAGACGCTCGAGCTGCGGATGCAGCGGCACTGCGAGAACGCCGCCGTCCTCGCCGCGTTCCTGGCCGACCACGCCGCAGTCAGCCAGGTGCTCTACCCGGGCCTGCCGAGCCATCCCGGCCACGACGTCGCCGCCCGGCAGATGCGCGGATTCGGCGGCATGATCTCCGTTCGGATGCGCGGCGGCGCGCAGGCCGCCCGCGACCTGTGTTCGCGCACAGAGGTTTTCATCCTCGCCGAATCGCTGGGCGGGGTGGAGTCGCTGATCGAGCATCCGGGCGCGATGACCCACGCCTCGACGGCGGGCTCACAGCTGGAGGTGCCCGACGATCTGGTCCGGATGTCGGTCGGCATCGAGGACGCCGCCGACCTGCTCGGCGACCTGGAGCAGGCGCTAGCCTAGTGCCGCCCGCACCGCGGCGGTGGTGACCGCGAGGTTGACATCGGCGAGGTCCGCCTCGTCGACCCAACAGCCGCTTGCTATTTCGTTGGCGCGGTCGTGCACCCACCGCCAGCCGCGCTCGTTGAGACTGAACGCCGCACCCAGGCCGTTCACGCTCGCCAGCAGGGCGATGACGGTGGCCGTGGGCGGGTCGGGGCGGTGCCGATCGAACAGCGCGGCCATCACCGCGGCCCGCACCCCTTCGGCCCGCGCCCGGTTGTTGATCGGCCACGCGTACTCCCGCCTACGGCGCAACCGCCCGGTGGACAGTTCCACCTGGTGCAGCTGCCCGGTCCGCAGCAGTTGGTCCAGCACGTCGTCCTCGGCGCGCTTGCGCAAGGCGGCGATGGCGGCCTTCGGGGTGAGGGGTCCCTGTTCGAGCAGGGCCAGCGCCGGGCGCACCGCCGGGTCCAGCGGGGGCGGACCGGCCAGCGCGACCAGCCGTCCCGGGGGCACCGGCTCCTGCGGCAGGGCGGGCCGAACCCGGCAGGCGTAGGCCAGGTCCAGCAGCACGGCGGCGGCCAGCAGGCGCTTGCGCTTGGCGCGGTCGAGTCCCGGCTGTGCCGACGCGTTGTCGAGCAGCAGCAGCAGGAGGTCTTCGGCGATCCGCGCCACGAGCGGGAACTGTAGCCCCCGCCGGCGGGGGCGCAGGGGTCAGGAGTGGTAGGGCTCGGCGCTGACCAGGGTGACCTTGACGACGCTGCCGCTGGGCACGGTGTAGGTCCGGGTCTCGCCTTCCTTGGCGTTCAGCAGAGCGGAGCCCAGCGGCGAGTTCGGCGAGTACACCTCGAGCTTGTCGTTGTTGACGCTCTCCTGGCGGGTGGCGATCAGGAAGGTCTCGGTGTCGGACTCGTCGCCGTCGTAGTAGACCTTGACCACCGAGCCGGGCAGCGCCACGCCGGACTGCTTGGGCGCCTCGCCGACCTTGGCGGTGTTGAGCAGTTCCTGGAGCTGACGGATGCGGGCCTCCTGCTGGCCCTGCTCCTCGCGGGCGGCGTGGTAGCCGCCGTTCTCGCGCAGGTCGCCCTCTTCGCGGCGATCGTTGATCTCCGCGGCGATGATCGGCCGGTTGGCGATCAGCTGGTCGAGCTCGGCCTTCAACCGGTCGTGGGACTCCTGGGTCAGCCAGGTCACCTGCGTATCGGTCATCTCGTCGCGCTCCTCGTTCGTTGGTTCCGCGATGTTCGCTTGGCAGTCTTTTGTGTGTCACTGCCGGGAACGCGCGGGACAGTGCCCGTGTATTGCCACCTCAGAGCCGCGTGTAAACGCGCTACAGACGCAATAAACGGCTCCCAGCAGGAACCGTGTGGCACCGAGTCTACCACCGGGGCGTCGGCGGACCTTTACGTTTTCGCAGTTCGTTGTTCGCCGCCCGGACGCCGATCACGAGCCGACCAGGTAGTCCGGGACGTTCATCCCGCAGCCGTAGATGTCGCCGACGAACGGCCGCTTGTAGGACGCCACCGTGGTGGTGACCTGCACGGTCTTGGATTCTGACGGCGGGATCAGCACCTCGCGCCTGCCGGTCTCGGCCCCGTCACGCGACCGGGCCCGCACGATGCACGACGCCGGCCGCGACGGGTCCTTTCGGGTCACGCTGATCGTGACCGACACCGTCTGGTGGTCGAGCACCCGATAGGCCCCGATGCTGCCCTCGACGTCATTGCCCGCGAACCGCTGATAACCCAGCACCGCGAGGCCGACACCGGCGGCCAGGACCAGCACGCCCAGGGCGATCGCCACCCGGCGTCGGGTGGCCGCGGACGTGCGACGGCCGTACCGGGACTCCGGCGGCAGGGCGGGTGGCTCGGTCATGATGGTGTGCGTCTCTCGTCGCCGGCGGGATTGCGGGTACCCGGTGTCCTGATGGGACCATTAGGACAGGAACTATAGGGCGTGCTGCAACTGTTCCAGTGGTACGCGAAGGCACACCAGTTGACCACCGACAAGTAGAGGGAGACGTGACCGAACTGCGGTTGATGGCCGTGCACGCCCACCCTGACGACGAGTCCAGCAAGGGTGCGGCCACGCTGGCCCGCTACGCCGCCGAGGGCCACCGGGTGCTGGTGGTCACCCTGACCGGCGGTGAGCGCGGCGACATCCTCAACCCGGCGATGGACCTGCCCGAGGTACGCGGCCGCATCGCCGACATCCGCCGCGACGAGATGGCGAAGGCCGCCGAAATCCTCGGCGTCGAACACCACTGGCTGGGCTTCGAGGACTCCGGCCTGCCCGAGGGCGACCCGCCGCCGCCGCTTCCGGACGGGTGTTTCGCGCTGGTGCCACTGGAGAAGCCGGTCGCCGAACTGGTCAAGGTCATCCGCGACTTCCGCCCGCACGTCATGACCACCTACGACGAGAACGGCGGCTACCCGCACCCCGACCACATCCGGTGTCACCAGGTTTCGGTGGCCGCCTTCGAGGCCGCCGGCGACTACCGGCTGCATCCCGACGCCGGCTCGCCGTGGACGGTCAGCAAGTTGTACTACAACCACGGATTCCTGCGGGAGCGCATGCAGATGCTCCAGGACGAGTTCGCCAAGAACGGGCAGGAGGGCCCGTTCGCCCGGTGGCTCGAGCACTGGGATCCCGAGTTCGACGTCCACGCCGGGCGGGTGACCACCCGGGTGCCGTGCTCCGAGTACTTCACCCAGCGCGACGAGGCGCTCAAGGCCCACGCCACCCAGATCGACCCCACCGGATTCTTCTTCGCCACCCCCATAGAGTGGCAACAGCGGTTGTGGCCGACCGAGGAGTTCGAGTTGGCGCGCTCCCGCGTCCCCGCTCAACTGCCTGAGGACGACTTGTTCGCCGGAATCGAGATCTTCGAGTGACGTACCTGATGATGGCCACGGTGTCGGTGCTCGCCGAACCGCCCAAGAACACCGGACCGGATTTCGGCAAGGCCAGCCCGGTCGGCCTGCTGGTGATCGTGCTGCTGCTCATCGGGGTGTTCATCCTGGTGTGGTCGATGAACCGGCACCTCAAGAAGCTGCCGAAGACGTTCGACACCGACGCCGAACCCGCGGAGACCGCGCAGACCGATGACGCGGACGGCGCCCCGGCCGCGCCGGTGGACGCCCCCGAGAAGCCCGCGCATGAGTCAGGGGGCTAACGCCCTCGCGGGTGCCACCAGCCCGTATCTGCGCCAGCATGCCGACAACCCGGTGCACTGGCAGCAATGGTCGGCCGACGCGCTGGCCGAGGCCGCCCGGCGCGACGTGCCGATCCTGTTGTCGATCGGCTACGCCGCCTGCCACTGGTGTCATGTGATGGCGCACGAGTCGTTCGAGGACGCCGAAGTCGCGGCCGCGGCGAACGCCGACTTCGTCTGCATCAAGGTCGACCGGGAGGAGCGCCCCGACCTCGACGCGGTGTACATGAACGCCACGGTGGCGATGACCGGTCAGGGCGGCTGGCCGATGACCTGCTTCCTGACGCCGGACGGCCGCCCGTTCTTCTGCGGCACCTACTATCCGAAGGCGCAGTTCCTGCAGCTGCTGGCCGCCGTCGCCGAGACCTGGCGCACCCAGCGCGCCGACGTCGAGCAGGCCTCCGACCAGGTGGCGGGGGAGTTGCGGCGGATGGCGGCCGGCCTGCCCGGCGGCGGCCCGGAGATCGAACCGAGTCTGTGCGACCGGGCGGTGGCGGCCATCCTGGGCGACGAGGACACCCGGCGCGGGGGGTTCGGGTCCGCGCCAAAGTTCCCCCCGTCGGCGTTGCTCGAGGCCCTGCTGCGCACCCACGAGCGCACCCGTTCACCGGTGCCGTTGGCCGCCGTCGAGCGCACCGGTGCGGCGATGGCGCGCGGCGGCATCTACGACCAGCTGGCCGGCGGGTTCGCGCGGTACAGCGTGGACGCCGACTGGGTGGTGCCGCATTTCGAGAAGATGCTGTACGACAACGCGCTGCTGCTACGGGCCTACGCGCACTGGGCGCGGCGCACCGGGGACCCGCTGGCCCGCCGGGTGGCGGCGCAGACCGCGGCCTTCCTGATCAACGACCTGGCCGCCGGCGGGATGTTCACCTCGTCGCTGGACGCCGACGCCGCGGGTTCGGAGGGGTCGACCTACGTGTGGACACCCGCGCAGCTGCGCGAGGTGCTCGGGGCCGACGACGGCGATTGGGCGGCAAGGGTTTTCGCGGTCACCGAGCGCGGCACGTTCGAGCACGGCGCCTCGGTGCTGCAGTTGCCGGCCGAACCGGACGACGCCGAACGCTTCGAGCGGGTGCGCGCCGCGCTGCTCGCCGCCCGCGCGAGCCGGGTGCAGCCGGCCCGCGACGACAAGGTGGTGACGGCGTGGAACGGGCTGGCCATCACCGCTCTGGCCGAAGCCAGTGTGGCACTGGATGATTCGAGCCTTCTGGATGCGGCGGTGCGCTGCGCGGAGATGATCGTTGACCTGCACTTCGTCGGTGAGCGCCTGCGCCGCGCCAGCCTCGGCGGTGTGGTCGGGGACAGCGCGGCCACCCTGGAGGACTACGCCGCGCTGGCCACTGGGCTGCTCACGCTGTACCAGCTGACCTCCGACGCCTCCTGGCTGGCCACCGCGGCCGAACTCGTCGGTTTTGCACAGGCGCACTTCTCCGATCCGGACCGGCCGGGCCGCTGGTTCGACACCGCCGACGACGCCGAGCGGTTGATGGTCCGTCCCGCCGACCCGCTGGACGGCGCCACCCCGTCGGGGGCGGCGCTGATCGCCGAGGCGCTGTTGACGATCGCGCACCTGGTCGACGGCGAATGGGCGGCGCGGTACGGCGAGGCAGCGGCCCAGGCACTGCTGGCGCACTCGCCGCTGCTGGACAAGGCGCCGCGGTCGGCCGGGCATTGGCTCGCGGTGGCCGAGGCCGCCGTGCGGGGGCCGCTGCAGGTGGCGGTCGCCTGCGACGGTGCCGAATCGCCGCTGCTGGCCGCCGCGCGCCGGCTGGCACCCGGGGGCACCGTCGTGGTCGGCGGCCCGATGGATTCGGCCCCGCTGCTGGCCGGCCGGGACCGGGTGCGCGGCGCCGACGCGGCCTATGTCTGCCGGGGCCGGGTGTGCGACCTGCCGGTCACGGGTGCCGAAGATCTCGCCGACGCGCTGGGTGCGTCGGTGTAGCGTTCGGCCCATGCCGAGCGCCGAGCAGATCACCGAGACCGTCCACGCCTACCTCGACTCCGTCGCCAAGGGCGACGCCGACCGGATCGCGACGCTCTACGCGGCCGACGCGACGGTCGAGGATCCCGTCGGCGGCGAGGTGCACGTCGGCCGCCAGGCCATCCGCAGCTTCTACACCGCGGTCGAAAACGCCAGCAGCCAAGCCGATGTCGAGACCCTGCGGGTGCTGGGCAACGAGGCGGCGTTCTACTGGGCGCTGACCATCCACGGCATGCGGATCAGCATCATCAGCGTGATGACGTTCGACGACGACGCGAAGATCGCCTCGATGAAGGCCTACTGGGGCCCGGAGAACATCAGTACGGTCTGAGGTGTCGAGTGCTCAGAACACCGCGAACCACATCGCGATGTAGTGGCAGATCGCCGCCACCGCGGTGCAGGCATGGAAGAACTCGTGGTGCCCGAACGTCGTCGGCCACGGGTTGGGCCACTTCAGCGCGTAGAGCACGCCGCCGATGCTGTACAGCGCGCCCCCGACGATCAGCAGCACGACCGCGGCGACACCCGCGCCGTCCATGATCGGACCGATGAACCACGCGGCGACCCAGCCCAGCAGGATGTAGAGCGGCACCCCCACCCAGCGCGGCGCCGACGGCCAGAAGCACTTCAGCAGCACGCCCGCCAGCGCGCCGCCCCAGACGATCCAGAACAGCACCATGCCCTTCTGAGAGGGCAGCGCCAGCAGGGCGAACGGCGTGTAGCTGCCGGCGATGAAGATGAAGATCATCGAGTGGTCGGCGCGCTTCATCCACTTGCGCGCGGTCTCGGACTTCCAGTTGACCCGGTGATAGGTGCCGCTGACGGCGAACATCGCCACGATCGTGAACGTGTAGAGCAGGGTGGCCAGCCCGGCCCGGGTGCCCTGCAGGGACCACGACACCGACACCAGGGCCGATCCGGCGATCGCCGCGATCACCGCCGAGTAGACGTGAATCCAGCCGCGCGCCCTGGGTTTCCCGAGGAACTCGACGGCGGCGTCGACGACGGCTTCCGGGAAGTCCTCGGCGTCGCGGTCGTCGGAAGTGCCGGGTCGGCGGGGATCGGTGGTGTCGACGCTTGCGGTCATGTCACCTCCATTGCGCGCACGGGGGCGTGATCTGCTTTTGGTCACAGTAGTCTGATTTCTCGTGGAGATCATTCCGCCTCGCCTCAAGGAACCGGCGTACCGGCTCTACGAGATGCGGCTGCGCCACGAGCTGGCGCGCTCCAAATCCCAGCTCCCGCGGCATATTGCCGTGCTGTGCGACGGCAACCGGCGCTGGGCACGTGAATCCGGTCACGACGACGTCAGTTACGGCTACCGGATGGGCGCGGCCAAGATCGCCGAGATGCTGCGCTGGTGCGCCGACGCGGGCATCGAGATGGCCACCGTGTACCTGCTGTCGACGGAGAACCTGCAGCGCGAACCCGGCGAGCTGTCCTGCCTGATCGAGATCATCACCGAGGTCGTCGAGCAGATCTGCGCTCCGGTGAACCGCTGGAGCGTGCGCACCGTCGGCGATCTGGAACTGCTCGGCGAGGAGCCGGCCCGCCGGCTGCGCGACGCGGTGGACAGCACCGCCGGGCTGCCGCCGGCGTCGTTTCATGTCAACGTCGCCGTCGGCTACGGCGGCCGCCAGGAGATCGTCGACGCCGTGCGCGGGCTGCTGGCCAAGAAGCTCGCCGACGGCGCCACCGCCGAGCAGCTGATCGAGGCGGTCACCATCGACGGCATCTCGGAGAACCTCTACACCTCCGGGCAGCCGGACCCCGATCTGGTGATCCGGACGTCGGGGGAGCAGCGGTTGAGCGGATTCCTGTTGTGGCAGAGCGCCTATTCGGAGATGTGGTTCACCGACGCGTACTGGCCGGCGTTTCGCCGGGTGGACTTCCTGCGCGCGCTGCGCGACTACAGCAGCCGGAACCGGCGGTTCGGGCACTAGCCATGGCGGCGCTGTCGGCGGTCGTGTTCACGCTGAGCTGGTGGCTGGGCCTGTACCTGCTGGCACGCGATCCGCGAAAACCCGTGCTGGCCTTGGCCGCAACCGGGTTGTGCGGTTTCGCACTGGTGGTGGCGCTCGACGCGGTGCGGGTGGTCAGCGTGGCGCACGCCGGACTGCTCAGCCAGATCGAGATCTATCTGGTCGCGGTGCCCGGGGTGGCCTGGTTCGCGGTCGTGCTCGAACTGGCGCGCCCGCCCGAGACCTGGCGCGGCCGGGCCACCGAGCTCAGCCTGGTCGCGTTGGTCGCAGCCGCCACGCTGGTGGGCGCCGGGATGGCAGGCAGTGTCGAGGGGCCGCTGCGCGCCGGGCACTGGGTGATGTTCGCGGTGATCTCCGCATCCACCCTGGGGGCGTTGGTCGCCGCGGTGCGCAGGCGTTCGCAGCCGGTCTCGGTGGTCGGGGTGGTGGTGGTCGCGACGTTGTTCTTCGCATTGGGCAACGCGGTGCTGATCATCCCGCTCGGGTTGGTGCCGAGCTGGCTGGCGCTGGCGTCGACGGGCGTCGACGTGCTGCTGCTCGGTGTGGCGGTGGCGTTGTGGGACGCGTTCGACGAGGGGCAGGCGCTGCGGGCGGACATGCTGCGCTCGTTCGCGGGCACCGTCGTGGTCGCCGTGCTCTTCGGCGGCCAGGCGTTGCTCGGGATGGCGGTCATCGGTGGGGACGGTCCGGGCCGCACCGCGCTCACGGTGCTGCTGTTCACCAGCCTGGCGATCGCGATCGCCATCAACGTGCTGGCCGATCCGCTGGCCGGGCTGCTGGACCGCCTCGCGTTCTCCCGGTCCCCGGCGCTGCGCGCCGACCGCGCCGCGCTGCGCAGCACCGAGGCCGCGCTGCCGCTGCGCTCGCCGGGCCCGCTGGACCACCTCGACGACGACACCTTCGCCCGGTTGACCCGCCGCGCCCTGGGCCACTACGGCGATTTGTCCAAGCTCGTCGCCAGCCCGCTGACCCAGCTGCCGGTGATCGACGAGCGACTGGCCGCCCGTGGGGCCGCCGATCAGCCGCTGGAGCGGGCCAACGAGCTCAAGGCACTGCTGGCCGACCACATCGCCCGGCTCAAGCCGCGCGACGGCGGCGAGTTCGGCACCACCGAGCAGTGGCGCTACTACAACTCGCTGTACTTCCCCTACGTGGTGGGGGTGCGCGCCTATGCGCAGAACGCCACCGCCGCCGGCCTGGATCCGGTGGCGCGCCAGGCCTGGCAGTGGTTCGTCACCGAGGTGCCGCAGCGCTCCCTGCACAACTGGCAGAACGCGGCGGCCCGGTTGATCGCCGCCGACCTGCGTTCCCAATCGGCGGTAGCCCTACCCTGACCCCTCGCCCGCATCGTCGCTGACCTGCGGCTGGCAGTAACTGGCAGCGGTGGGTGTCGATCTGGCAGTGGCTCGTGCGCAGTGTCGAAGGTGTCCGACACCGACGCTCACCGAGGAGCCGACGAGATGACCGCCATCTTCACCCGACCACTGTCCGAATCCACCGACTCACTGCTGCGTTTCGCGATGCGCCTCGACGCCGTCCTGACCGGCCTGCTGGGGCTGGCCATCGCGGTGGCGGCCGATCCCTTCGGCAGGCTGACCGGGCTGACCCCGGCCCAGGGCTACGTCATCGGCGCGGCCTTCGTGCTCTACGGCCTGGTGGTGTACTCGCTGGCCGCCATGTCCGGAATCCGCCGGGTCGGCATCGCCCTGGTCGTCGCCAACGCCGTGGGCACGGTCGGCTTCGTGGGCATCGCCGCCGCCGGTGTGCCCGCACACACCTCCGGCGGTGTGGCGGTCGCCCTGGCCTGCGGGGCCTACACCGCGATCTTCGCGGTCCTGCAATACCTCGGAGTGCGCCGGCTGGCGTGACTCCCGCCCCGCCGGTGTGGGGCTCCCGCCGCATCCCCGCGGTGTGTGCCCCGCACCGGCTCTCATTTCCCCACTCCCGAAAGGAAATCTCATGACCGCTGTGTCCACCCCCCGCACCTCGTCGGACTCCCTGCTGCGCCTGGCCATGCGGGCCGACGCTGTGCTGTCCGGGCTTGTCGGCGTCGCGCTCATCGCCGCCGCCGGCTGGTTCTCCGAGCTGACCGGCTTGCCGACGGCCGTCGCGTATGGCGCCGGGGCCGCGTTCGTCGTCTACGCGACGGTGGTGTTCCTGGCCGCCGGGCTGGAGCAGGTGCGTGCGGCCGGCATCGCCACCATGGTGGCCAACCTGCTGTTCACCGTCGCCGCGGTGGTCGTGGTGATTGCGCGGCCGGTGGACCTGACGACGGCCGGTGTGGTCGCGGTGCTGGCCGGCGGGGTCTACACCCTGGTGTTCGCCGATCTGCAGTACCTCGGGTTGCGCCGCATGCGGCGGTGAGCCCCGCTAGAGCTTGCGCAGCCGGAGCCGGTTGATCGCGTGGTCGGCGTCCTTGCGCAGCACCAGCGTGGCCCGCGGGCGGGTCGGCAGGATGTTCTCGATCAGGTTGGGCCGGTTGATCGAGTGCCAGATGTCCCGCGCCGCGGCCACCGCCTGCTGGTCGGTCAGGTCGGCGTAGTGGTGGAAGTGTGACGCCGGGTCGGCGAACGCCCCGCTGCGCAGCGCCAGGAACCGCTCGACGTACCACTGCTCGATGTCCTCGATCCGGGCGTCGACGTAGACCGAGAAGTCGAACAGGTCCGAGACCATCAGGGTGGGCCCGGTCTGCAGGACGTTGAGCCCCTCCAGGATGAGGATGTCGGGATGGGTCACGACGTGCTTCTCGCCCGGGATGATGTCATAGATCAGGTGTGAGTACACCGGCGCGCAGACCTGATCGGCGCCCGACTTGACCGAGGTCACGAACCGCATCAACGCGCGCCGGTTGTAGCTCTCCGGAAATCCCTTGCGGTGCATCAGGTTTCGGCGGGTCAGTTCGGCGTTGGGATACAGGAAACCGTCGGTGGTGACCAGGTCCACCCGCGAGTGGTCCTCCCAGCGGGCCAGCAGGGCCTGCAGCACGCGGGCGGTGGTCGACTTGCCGACCGCGACGCTGCCCGCCACGCCGATCACGAACGGCACCGGCCGGTCCGGGTTCTGCTGCGGCTCGCCGAGGAACTCGGCGGTGGCGGCGAACAACCGCTGGCGGGCGGCCACCTGCAGGTGGATCAACCGCGCGAGCGGCAGGTAGACCTCTTCCACCTCGAGCAGGTCGATCTGCTCGCCCATACCGCGCAGCCCGATCAGCTCCTCCTCGGTGAGCTTCAACGGGGTCGACATGCGCAGCGCCCGCCATTGAGTCCGGTCGAACTCCACGTAGGGGCTCGGTTCGCTCAGCCGCGCCATGCGCTCAGTCTTGCAGTTAGCGTGGTTTCCATGCAGCCCGGCACCCTGATACGCGACTACCTGATGCTCGGTTTGCGGTTCGACCGGATCGAGGAGGGCTACGTCGACGCCTTCACCGGCGATCCGGAGTTGCGCCGGCTGGTGGCCGACGAACCCGCACCCGAACCGGCCCAACTGCTCCGCCAGGCCGAGCGCCTGCTCGCCGAACTGCCGCAGGTGCCCCGCAGCTCCGCCGGGCCCGGGGGCTTCACCGAGCAGCGGGCCGCCTTCATCGGCGCACACCTGCGCGCACTGGCCTGCGCCGCGCGCAAGTTCGCCGGTGAGCCCGTCGGGTTCGTCCAGGAGGTGCGGGACTACTTCGACGTCGAGATCGCCCGCGGTGATCCGGACCGTTATCGCGCCGCGCACGCCCGCCTCGACGAGGTGCTCGGCGGCAGCGGCCCGCTGGCCGAGCGGATGGAGGCGCACCGCAGCGCCGAGGAGATCCCGCCGCAGCGGCTCGAGGAGTGCATCCACGCGTTCTCCAGCGCCCTGCGGGACAGGGTGCGCGCCAGCTATCCGCTGCCGGACAACGAGACCGTCGTCTACGAGGTGGTCACCGACAAGCCGTGGTCGGGGTTCAACTACTACGAGGGCGACTACCGCTCCCGGGTGGCCGTCAACGCCGACCTCAAACAGCAGATGTCCAACCTGCCGCGGTTGGTCGCCCACGAGTCCTACCCGGGCCACCACACCGAGCACTGCCGCAAGGAGGCCGGCCTGGTGGGCGGCCTCGGCCAGGACGAGCAGACCATCTTCCTGGTGAACACCCCGCAATGCCTGATGGCCGAGGGCCTGGCCGATCTGGCGTTGTACGCCGCGGTGGGCCCGGGGTGGGGCCGGTGGGCCGCCGAGATCTACGCCGATCTGGGGCTGCGGTTCGACGGGGAGCGCGCCGAGGCGCTCTCGGAGGCGTCGGCGGCGCTCGCTGACGTCCGCCAGGACGCCGCGCTGATGCTGCACGACGAGCACCGCGACGCCGACGAGGTGGTGGCGTTCCTGCAGCGCTGGCTGCTGGTCAACGACACCCGGGCCCGGCAGGCGTTGCGGTTCCTGTCCTCGCCGCTGTGGCGGGCCTACACCAGCACCTACGTCGAGGGCTACCGGCTGTTGCGGGGCTGGCTGGACGAGCGGCCGGCCGGGGTGGGGCTGACCGAGCGGTTCGGCCGACTGCTGGACGAGCCGCTGATCCCGTCCGCGCTGCGGGTCGACGCGGCCTGAGGCCGCCTCCCGGGCGCCCCCGACCGATAGTCGCTGAAAGCCGGGCAACACCAACCCTTCTTGCCGACGGGGCGCGCGGGACGGATGGGGCCGACGGGGCTGCTGTGCCAACCCGCAAGACCCCGTCGTGCCGCTGATTCATTCGTCGGCGTGCGCGGATAGGCTTGGGCCCATGACCGCAGACTCGACGCTCTCCAGCCCGGCCGCCGCCCCCGGCGCCGACTACGCCGACACCGCCAGTTCGGCCTACCGCGCCATGCTGAAGGTCATCGAGTCCGTCGAACCCCGCATCGCCGCGGCGACGCGCAAAGAGCTTGCCGACCAACGGGATTCGCTCAAGCTGATCGCCAGCGAGAACTACGCCTCGCCGGCGGTGCTGCTCACCATGGGTACCTGGCTGTCGGACAAGTACGCCGAGGGCACCGTCGGGCACCGCTTCTACGCCGGCTGCCAGAACGTCGACGAGGTCGAGAGCATTGCCGCCGAGCACGCCCGCGAACTTTTCGGCGCCCCCTACGCCTACGTCCAGCCGCACTCCGGGATCGACGCCAACCTGGTCGCGTTCTGGGCCATCCTGGCCACCAGGGTGGAGGCCCCCGCACTGACCGAGGCCGGCGTGCGAGGGGTCAACGACCTCTCCGAGGCGGAGTGGGAGCGGCTGCGTGCCCGGCTGGGCAGCCAGCGCCTGATGGGCATGTCCCTGGACGCCGGCGGCCACCTCACCCACGGCTTCCGGCCCAACATCTCCGGCAAGATGTTCCACCAGCGCAGCTACGGCACCGACCCCGACACCGGCCTGCTCGACTACGACGCGATCGCCGCGGCCGCCCGCGAGTTCAAGCCGCTGATCCTGGTGGCCGGCTACTCGGCCTACCCGCGCCGGGTGAACTTCGCCAAGATGCGTGAGATCGCCGACGAGGTCGGCGCCACCCTGATGGTCGACATGGCGCACTTCGCCGGTCTGGTGGCCGGCAAGGTGTTCACCGGTGACGAGGATCCGGTGCCGCACGCGCATGTCGTGACCACCACCACGCACAAGTCGCTTCGCGGTCCGCGCGGTGGCCTGGTGCTGGCCACCGCCGAGTACTCCGACGCCGTCGACAAGGGCTGCCCGATGGTGCTCGGCGGCCCGCTCTCGCACGTCATGGCCGCCAAGGCCGTCGCGATGGCCGAGGCCCGGCAGCCGTCGTTCCAGGCCTACGCCCAGCGGGTCGCGGACAACGCCAAGGCGTTCGCCGAGGGCCTGACCCGGCGCGGCGCACGGCTGGTGACCGGTGGCACCGACAACCACCTGGTGCTGCTCGACGTGCAGTCGTTCGGGGTCACCGGCCGGCAGGCCGAGTCGGCCCTGCTGGACTCGGGCATCGTCACCAACCGCAATGCCATCCCCGCCGATCCCAACGGCGCCTGGTACACCAGCGGCATCCGGTTCGGCACCCCGGCGTTGACGACCAGGGGTTTCGGGCCCGCCGAATTCGACCGGGTCGCCGAACTGGTGGTCGAGGTGCTCACCAACACCACCCCGGACGGCACCTCGAAGGCCAAGTACAAGCTGGCGGACAACATCGCCGACTGGGCGCGCGCCGCCGGTGCGGAGTTGCTGGACGCCAACCCGCTGTATCCGGGACTGACGCTGTAGGGGCGCGAAACGCCCGTTCGGGTGATTTCACAACAACCGTTAACTAGGGTTACAGTTACCGCATGGCACAGAAACCTGTCGCGAACGCGCTGACCCTTGAACTGGAGCCGGTTGTCGCCGACAACCTGGCCCGTTACCTGGAGACCGCCAACGAGTGGTACGCCCATGACTTCGTCCCGTTCGACCAGGGTGAGAACTTCGCCTTCCTGGGCGGAAAGGACTGGGATGCGTCCCAGGTGACCCTGCCGTCCGATGTCGTGGACGCCCTCGAGGTCCTACTGGTGACCAAGGACAACCTGGCCGGCTACCACCGCGAACTGGTCGAGCACTTCATCCTGGAGAACAAGTGGGGTCGCTGGCTGGGCCGGTGGACCGCCGAGGAGAACCTGCACGCCATCGCCATCCGCGAGTACCTGGTGGTGACCCGCAACTTCGACCCCGCCGCCAACGAGGACGTGCGGGTGGCGCACGTCATGCGGGGCTACCGGGGCGACAACTTCACCCAGATCGAGACCCTGGTGTTCATGGCGCTCTACGAGCGCGCCCACGCGGTCTACGTGCGCAACCTCGAGGCCAAGGTCACCGAGCCGATCCTCAAGGGTCTGCTGGGCCGGATCGCCGCCGACGAGGAGCGCCACGAGGAGTTCTTCCACAACCTGGTGGCGCACTGCATGGAGCACCACCGCGAGTCCACCATCGCGGCCATCGCGCGCCGCGGCAGCAGCCTGGGCCTGGTCGGTGGCGACATCATCGAGTACCAGGACAAGCTGAAGGTCGTCGCCGACGCCGGAGTATTCGATCTCGACGACTCGCGCAAGGTGGTCTCCGACCGGATCAAGGCGTGGGGTGCTGACGACGTCGCGGTGCTCAAGAAATTCCTCGTCTGACCTGCGAATGACCCGGCGCGCCGGAACGGCGGGTCGGCGGCTGGCGGAGTAGCGTCGTTTTCGATGGCTAGCGACATGCTTTGTCGTCCGGGCGGTACCTATCGTTTCGACTACGACAGGACCGGTCCCGGTCCTGGTGCCGCAGTGTCCGCCGAGAGGTTCGCGCGGGACCGCGCGGACTCGAGGAGCGCCCAGTGATCGATTCGCAGTCGCCCATTCGGACTTACGTGCTCGACACCTCGGTGCTGCTGTCCGATCCGTGGGCGTGCACCCGGTTCGCCGAACACGAAGTCGTGGTGCCACTGGTGGTCATCAGCGAGTTGGAAGCCAAACGCCACCATCACGAACTGGGCTGGTTCGCCCGCCAGGCGTTGCGCCTCTTCGACGACATGCGCATCGAGCATGGCCGCCTCGATCAGCCGATTCCCGTTGGGACACAAGGCGGAACGCTGCATGTCGAACTCAACCACAGCGACCCGACCGTGCTGCCCGCCGGCTTCCGCACCGACACCAACGACGCTCGCATTCTGACCTGTGCGGCCAACCTCGCCGCCGAGGGCAAGCGAGTCACCCTGGTGAGCAAGGACATTCCGCTGCGCGTCAAGGCCGGCGCCGTGGGCCTGACCGCCGACGAGTACCACGCCCAGGATGTCATCACCTCGGGCTGGACCGGGATGGCTGAGGTCGACGTATCGGCCGAGGAGATCGACGCGCTCTTCGCCGAGGGCGAGATCGACCTCGAAGACGCTCGTAACATGCCCTGCCACACCGGAATCCGGTTGCTCGGCGGAAGTTCGCACGCGCTCGGGCGGGTCAACGCCGACAAGAAGGTGCAGCTGGTTCGCGGCGACCGGGAGGTCTTCGGGCTGCGCGGACGCTCCGCCGAACAGCGGGTGGCGCTCGACCTGTTGCTCGACGAGTCGGTGGGCATCGTCTCGCTGGGCGGCAAGGCGGGCACCGGCAAGTCCGCGCTGGCGCTGTGCGCCGGGCTGGAGGCCGTGCTGGAGCGCCGCACCCAGCGCAAGGTCGTGGTGTTCCGCCCGCTCTACGCGGTCGGCGGTCAGGAACTCGGTTACCTGCCGGGCAGCGAAAGCGACAAGATGGGCCCCTGGGCGCAGGCCGTGTTCGACACCCTGGAGGGCCTGGCGTCCCCGGCGGTGCTTGAGGAGGTGTTGTCCCGCGGCATGCTCGAGGTGCTGCCGCTGACCCACATCCGCGGCCGATCGCTGCACGACTCGTTCGTCATCGTCGACGAGGCCCAGTCGCTGGAGCGCAACGTGCTGCTGACCGTGCTGTCGCGGCTCGGGGCGGGCTCGCGGGTGGTGCTCACCCACGACGTGGCCCAGCGCGACAACCTGCGGGTCGGCCGCCATGACGGCGTCGCCGCGGTCATCGAGAAACTCAAGGGCCACCCACTGTTCGCGCACATCACCCTGATGCGCAGCGAGCGCTCGCCGATCGCCGCGCTGGTCACCGAGATGCTCGAGGAGATCAGCCCCAACGCCCTGCCGTGACCGCGTCCCCGGGGTCGGCCAGCCAGGCCCGGTAAACTTCCCTGGTGCCCCGCCGTCCCGAGCGCCCGTCCTGGAGCTATCTGCGCACCGTGACCGCGGTCTGCGCCGGTGTCCTGGTCGTCATCATCGGGGCCTGCACCGGCCATGTGAGGGCCAAGGCGGACGCGGTGGATTGCGCGGTGGACAAGTGCATCGCGCTGACCTTCGACGACGGGCCGACCCCGTACACCGACCGGTTGCTGCAGGTGCTCAAGGACGCCGACGCGAAGGCCACGTTCTTCATGATCGGTAACAAGGTGGCGGCCAACCCGGCCGGGGCCAAGCGGGTCGCCGACGCCGGCATGGAGATCGGCTCGCACACCTGGGAACACCCCAACATGACGGCGATCCCGGCCGAGGATGTTCCGGCCCAGTTCAGCAAGGCCAACGACGCGATCAAGGCGGCCACCGGGCAGACCCCGTCGCTGTGGCGCCCGGCCGGCGGCCTGACGAATGATGCGGTGAACAAGGTCGCCGCGCAGTCCGGGCTGGCCGCCATCCTGTGGGACGTCATCCCGTTCGACTGGATCAACGACTCCAACACGGCGGCCACCCGGTACATGCTGATGACGCAGATCAAGCCCGGCTCGGTGGTGCTGTTCCACGACTCCTACTCGTCCACCGTCGACCTGGTCCACCAGTTCCTCCCGGTGCTCAAGGCCAACGGCTACCACCTGGTGACCGTCAGCCAGCTACTCGGCCCGCGCGCCCCCGGCAGCGTGTACGGCGGACGCGACAACGGCCCGCCGGTCAACCTGCTCAAGGACATCCCGGCCGCCGACATCCCGAGCCTGCCCGCCACCCCGTCGCCCGCGCCGATGGCCAACTTCCCGATCACCGACATTCCGGGCGCCAACTCCGGCGGCCCCAACAACGGTATGTAGCTCACCGTGCACACCAGCACCACGCTCGTCCTGACGCTGCTGGTCCTGGGTTATTCGGTGGTGTCGGCCGTGGTCAGCCGCTGGTACGTCGCCCCCGCGCTGATCTTCGTCCTGCTCGGCATGGTGCTCGGACCGTCGGGCCTGCACGTCATCGACGCCAGCCCGGAGGCCGGCGGCTTCACCGTGCTGGCCCAGCTGGCGCTGACCGTCATCCTGTTCAACCAGGCGGCCCGACTCGATGTGCGCCAGGTCGTGCAGCGTGGACATGTCACCTTTCGCCTCATCTTCATCGGCATCCCGCTGACCCTGGCTCTCGGGGCCGTGACCGCTGCGCTGCTGCTGCCGGTGCTGCCGTGGTGGGAGGCGGTGTGTCTGGCCGCGATCATCGCGCCCACCGAGGTGGCGTTGATCGACGCACTGCTCGACGACGAGCGGATTCCGGAGCGGATCCGCCATACGTTGTCGGTCGAGAGCGGGTTCTACGACGGTTTCGCCCTGGCGGCCCTGCTGGCGGCGGTCGCCCTGGCCTCCGCAACCAACGACGCACACCCCGGGCGTTGGGCGTGGTTCGCCTTCCGCACCGAGATCGTCTCGCTGGTGGCCGGCGCCGTCATCGGAGTCTTGGGCGGATGGGCCATCGCGGCATCCTGGAAACGCGGCTCGATGAGCGACACCTGGGCGCAGTTGGCGACCGTGGCGGTCGCGTTGCTGTGTTTCGAGACCGGTGAGGAACTGCACGGCAGCGGGTTCGTCGCCGCGTTCGCGGGTGGTCTGGCTTTCGCGGTGGTCGCCCGTCGCTACGAGGAGCAGGTTCCCACGCAGGTCTCCGACGCGACCGCTCAGCTACTGGAGCTCGTGGTGTTCGCGATGTTCGGGGCATTCGCAGTCAAGGAGGGCTGGCAGTACGCCGGCTGGCGGGTGGTGCTGTTCGCCGTGCTCGGCGTCTTCGCGGTGCGGATGGCCGCGGTGCTTATCGCCTTGATCCGCAGCGACCTGCCGATGTACAGCCGCGCCTTCATCGGCTGGTTCGGCCCGCGCGGCATCGGCACGGTGGTGCTGGGTCTGATCGTGCTCGAGCGCGGCCAGATCGAGGAGGCCGACGTAATCGTCCAGGTCGTGGTGGTCGCGGTGACGATCAGCCTGCTGCTGCACAGCCTGACCGCCCCGCTCGGCATCGGCCGGTTCCGGTCAGTCGGCTCGGCCCCGGCCGTGCCGTAGCCCGCGGCCCTCGGCGGGTCTGCCGATCGGGCCGATCAACCGCTGTGAGGCCTCAGTCGCCGTCCTTCACCTTCGCCATGGCCAGCACGTCGAGGCGTTTGTCCAGTTCCTGCTCGGACAGCTTGTCGCCGATCAGCCCGCGGTCGATGACGGTCTGGCGGATGGTCTTCTTCTCCTTGAGCGCCTGCTTGGCGACCGCGGCCGCCTCCTCGTAGCCGATCGCCGAGTTCAGCGGCGTCACGATCGACGGCGACGACTCGGCCAGCTCGCGCAGGTGTGTTTCGTTGGCCACCAGGCCGTCGATGCACTTGGCGGCGAACAGCTTCGACACGTTGGCCAGCAGCGTGAAGGACTCCAGCAGGTTGCGCGCCATCATCGGGATGTACACGTTCAGCTCGAACGCGCCGGACAGCCCGCCGACGGTGATGGCGGCGTCGTTGCCGATCACCTGGGCCGCGACCTGGGTGACCGCCTCCGGGATGACCGGGTTGACCTTGCCCGGCATGATCGAGCTGCCCGGCTGCAGGTCGGGCAGCGCCAGCTCGCCCAGACCGGTCAGCGGGCCGGACCCCATCCAGCGGATGTCGTTGGCGATCTTGGTCAGCGACGCCGCAATGGTCTTCAGCGCGCCGGACGCCTCGACCAGCCCGTCGCGGGCGGCCTGGGCCTCGAAAGAGTTTGTCGCCGTGCGCAGTTCGGCCAGGCCGGTCTGCTGCACCAGGACGTCGACGACCTTGGCGCCGAAGCCGTCCGGGGCGTTGAGGCCGGTGCCGACGGCGGTGCCGCCGATCGCCAGCTCACCGAGCCGGGGCAAGGTGGCCTTCACTCGCTCGATCCCGGCCTCGACCTGCCGCGCGTAGCCGCCGAACTCCTGGCCGAGGGTCACCGGGACGGCGTCCATCAGGTGGGTGCGGCCGGACTTCACCACGGTGCGCCACTGCCGGGCCTTGTTCTCCAGCGACTCGTGCAGCACCTCCAGCGCCGGAATAAGCTGCCGCACAGCGGCTTCGGTGGCCGCGATGTGGGTGGAAGTGGGGAAGGTGTCGTTGGACGACTGCGACATGTTGACGTCGTCGTTGGGGTGCACCGTCACGCCGTTGCGCGCGCAGATCGACGCGATCACCTCGTTGGCGTTCATGTTCGAGCTGGTGCCCGAGCCGGTCTGGAACACATCGATCGGGAAGTGCTCGTCGTGCAGGCCGTCGGCGATCTCACCGGCGGCGGCGATGATCGCGTCGGCCTTCTCCGCAGGCAGTAGGCCGAGGTCCTTGTTGACCTGGGCGCAGGCCGCTTTCAGCAGGGCCATCGCCCGGATCTGGTTGCGGTCCAGCCCGCGGAAGGAGATCGGGAAGTTCTCCACGGCCCGCTGGGTCTGCGCCCGCCACAGGGCCTTCGCCGGTACCCGGACCTCGCCCATGGTGTCGTGCTCGATGCGATATTCGCCTTCGACGCCGTTACCAACAGCACTGTCGGTCATCTATTGCCTTTCTTACGGAAGTGGATACGCGGCCGTGGTATCCCCGGTGAAGTCCACCGCGGAGTACTCGTTGAGTTTGGACAGCCGGTGGTAGGCGTCGATCATCCGGACCGTGCCGGACTTCGAACGCATCACGATCGACTGGGTGGTGCAGCCGCCGCCGAAGTAGCGGACGCCCTTGAGCAGGTCGCCGTCGGTGACGCCGGTGGCGCAGAAGAAGACGTTCTCGCCGGAGACCAGATCCTTCGTGGTGAGCACCCGGTCCAGGTCGTGGCCGCGGTCGATGGCCTTCTGGCGTTCCTCGTCGTCGGTGGGGGCCAGGGTGGCCTGGATCTCGCCGCCCATGCAGCGGATCGCCGCGGCGGTGATGATGCCCTCGGGGGTGCCGCCGATCCCGGCCAGCAGGTCGGTGCCGGAGTCCGGCCGGCAGGCGGAGATGGCGCCGGCCACGTCACCGTCGGAGATCAGCCGGATGCGCGCTCCGGCCTCGCGGACCTCGGCCATCAGCTTGGCGTGGCGAGGGCGGTCCAGGATGCAGACGGTGATGTCGGAGACCGACGCCTTGCGGACCTTCGCGATGCGCTGGATGTTGGCCGCGATCGGCGAGGTGATGTCGATGAAGTCCGCTACGTCGGGTCCGCCGGCGATCTTGTTCATGTAGAACACCGCCGACGGGTCGAACATCGCGCCGCGCTCGGCCACCGCGAGCACCGAGATGGCGTTGGGCATGCCCTTGCTCATCAGGGTGGTGCCGTCCACCGGGTCGACGGCGAAGTCGCAGTCCGGTCCGTCGCCGTTACCCACCTCTTCGCCGTTGTAGAGCATCGGAGCGTTGTCCTTCTCGCCCTCGCCGATCACCACGACGCCGCGCATGGACACCGAGTTGACCAGCTCGCGCATGGCGTCGACGGCGGCGCCGTCACCGCCCTCCTTGTCGCCGCGGCCCACCCAGCGGCCCGCGGCCATCGCGCCGGCCTCGGTGACCCGGACGAGCTCAAGGGCGAGGTTTCGATCGGGTGCTTCGCGGCGACGGGCATCAGGCATGGCTGAGATTGTCCCAGAAGCAGGTCGGCGGTCCAGACCTGGGATACTGACGGTCGTGACGTCCGACCCAGCGGCTCCGGGCCCCAATGTCGCCGGCAACGCGGCTCCAGCCCCCAAGGCGGCCAAACCGCGCCTCCTGCAGGACGGCCGCGACATGTTCTGGTCGCTGGCACCGCTGGTGCTGGCCTGTGTGGTGCTCGCGGGCCTGGTGGGGATGTGCTCGTTCCGCCCGAACGGGCCCGGGGACGGCAGGGCACCGTCCTACGACGTGACGGCCGCCCTGCGGGCGGACGCAGACACGTTGGGCATTCCGATCCGGCAGCCGCGGCTGCCCGCGGGCTGGCAGGCCAACTCCGGTTCGCGCGGCGGTATCGACGACGGCCGGACCGACCCCAAGACCGGTCAGACCCAGCGTGCCGTCACCTCCACCGTCGGCTACATCGCGCCCTCGAAGATGTATCTCAGCCTGACCCAGAGCAACGCCGACGAGGCCAAGCTGGTCGGGTCGATCCACGCCGCGATGTATCCCACCGGCGCGCAGGACCTCGACGGGGTGAAGTGGATCGTCTACGAGGGCGGCGAGGACACCGAGCCGGTGTGGACGACCCGACTGGCCGGCCCGGGCGGGGCCGCCCAGATCGCCGTCACCGGTGCGGGCAGCAGCGACGACTTCCGTACGCTGGCCATCGCGACGCAGACCCAACCGCCGCTCGTACCGGGCCGATAACAGGGAGAACCATGACCGCACCCGAGGCCGACCTCACCGGATGGGCGTGCGAGCCGTTCAGCGCCGCCGGCTTCACCCACGACGTGTACCGCAAGGGTGCCGGTCCCGGGGTGGTGCTCATCCCCGAGATGCCCGGTGCGCACCCCGGCGTGCTCGCGTTGGGTGACTACCTGGTGGACAACGGTTTCACCGTCGCCATCCCGTCGCTGTACGGCACCCCGGGCGCGGCCGCCGTTCGCCCCGCGATGGTGCCGATTCTGTTGCGGGGGTGCGTCGCCAAGGAGTTCGCCGCGTTCGCGACCAACAAGGATCGCCCCGTCTCGCACTACCTGCGGGCGCTGGCCCGGGACCTCAAGGAGAAGACCGGCAGCAAGGGTGTCGGGGTGATCGGTCAGTGCTTCTCCGGTGGCTTCGCGCTGGCCGCCGCCGTCGACGACAGCGTGCTGGCCCCGGTGCTCAGCCAGCCGTCGGTGCCGCTGCCGCTGACGGCCGCACAGCGCCGCGATCCGGGGATCTCGGAAGCGGAGATGAAGGTCATCGAGCGCCGCGCCGCCGACGAGGGGTTGTGCGCCCTCGGCCTGCGGTTCAGCGGCGATCCGCTGGTGCCTGCGGAGCGCTTCAAGACCCTCAAGGACCGCCTCGGGGACGCGTTCGAGGTCATCGAGATCGACTCGTCGCCGGGCAACGCCGGCGGGTTCGGCCGGATGGCGCACTCGGTGCTGACCTTGGAGGTCCGCGAACAGGAGGGTCAGCAGGCCTATGAGGCCCGCAGGCGCGTCGTCGAGTTCTTCAAGGAACGGCTGACATGAATTCATCTATGCTTCCCGGCTGACGGGAATCCTTGCGCAAACGGGGGGCGAGCCGGTGGCAGTGCAGTTGCGGGCCGAGGTGACCCGGCAGGCGATCATGGAGGCCGCCGTCGACCAGTTCAACGGGATCGGCTACGGCAACACCACCCTCGCCGACATCATCAGCCGCGCCGGAATCACGAAGGGCGCCTTCTACTACCACTTCGACACCAAGGAATCCGTGGCCGCCGCCGTGATCGAAGAGGCGGAAGGCCGTAAGAGCGCGGCCATCTTCGAGGTCATCTCGTCGGTGTCACCGGCGTTCGAGAAGCTCATCCGGTTGGGTTTCACCGTCGCGGATGGGATCAGGCGGGACAAGCTCATTCGGGCCGGCCACCTGCTGCGGCAGTCGCTGAACCAGGTCAGCCAGAGCGGTCCGCAGAGCTACGTCGAACAGCCCAGGATGCTTGCCGCCCTGGCCGAGGTGGCCATCGCCGAAGGGGATCTGCGCAGCGATCTCGACGCCAACGACTTCGCGCAGGCGGGCTTCGCCGCGATTCTGGGTTCGCACCTGCTCGCGGGCGCGATCGGCGACGACGTCTGCGCCCGGATGGCCCAGATCTGGCGCGTCATGATGCCCGGGATCGTCGCGCCGGAAGCCGTCGGCTACTGGCGGCAGTTCGTCGCCCGCCTTGAACAGCGGTACGTTCAGCCGAATTGAGGACCGCTTCCCGGCAGCCTAGATCCGGACCACCATGTTGCGGCGGGCTTGTTTGGCCTGATACATGGCCTCGTCGGCACGCGCCATCACCATGCCGGCCGATTCGCCGGGGCTTGCGATGGTGGCCCCGATGCTGAGCGTCGCCTCGATGGCCTCACCGGCGTGGTGAATGGGTTCCGCTGCACGGCAACGGATTTCCTCGGCGATCCGGGTCGCGTCATCGAGGCTGCGCAAGCCGGGCAGCACGACCAAGATCTCGTCACCACCCATCCGGCCGACGGTGTCGCCCTGGCGGACGCCCTGTCTGATCCGCTTCGCCAGGGTCGAGAGCACGGCGTCGCCCGCGGCGTGCCCCAGGGTGTCGTTGATCGTCTTGAAGTGGTCGACGTCGCAGAACAGAATGCCCACACATGAGCCCGGGGTCCGCGGCTCCTCGAGTGCGGCGTCCAGGCGGCTGATCGCCTCGGCGCGGTTCGGCAGCCCGGTGAGGGCGTCGAACCTGGCGAGCCTGTCCAACTTCTGCTCGGCTTCGACCTGCTCGTCGATGATGCGCAGGGCCGCGATCAGCCCGTTGGTGTTGCCCTCGGCGTCGACGTAGGGCTTCGCGTGGCCGTCCACCCAGTGGTAGCCGCCGTCGGCGGTGTGCACCCGGAACCGCGTCTGGATCGGCTCGCCGGAACTGACCCCGGCCAGCGTCGCCATCACCCGTTCGTAGTCGTCGGGGTCGATGTTGTGGCCGATGTCGGTGCCGATCCAGTGTTCGGGGGGTGCCCCGAACGCCGTCTCGACGGATGGGGACACCCACTCCACCCGGCCGCCGTTGAGGTGCAGGATGACGTCGACGGCGTTGTCGGCGATGATCCGGTAGCGCATCTCGGCCTCGGCGCGTTGCCGGCTGAGCGTCTCCCGCTCGATCAGCAGGCCCTGCTCGCGCTGGCTCAGGTAGAAGACCGCCGCGCCGACGACGACGGTGGCGATCGTCGTCGAGAGAATCCAGGCCGCCTCGTCGCCCAGGCCCACCGCCAGGAGTGGCAGACGGGTCAGGCCCACCAGGAACGGCAGCCCGCCGAGGATGCCGACCAGCCGCAGCAGCGCCCACCGGTCGGGCCGTTTCACCAGCCACGCAACCGGATTGCGGTCCGGGCGTGCCATCACCGTCGCCGTGACGAGCAGCAGCACACCGACGGCGGTCGAGATGCCCTGGCCGGTCGACTCCGGCATGTTCACCGCCGCAACGGCTTTGAACGTATGGCCGACGATGGTGGTGATCGGCGTGGCGAGGGCCGCCAACAGGGACAGTCCCCAGAGCCAGCCGGTGCGGCGCCGGTCGATCCGCATCAACAGCACGCCGGCGGACAGGTACAGAATCGACGCCGCGGTTCGCGGGGTCGGCCCGAAAGACTTGCTGGCGAAATGCTCGGCAAGCACGACGATGCCGAAGGCGGCCACCGCCACGGCGAGGGTGCGACCCAGCCAGACCCGGGGCCGGTTCGGGTGCCCCGACTGGACCAGGATCGCCAGGCCGAGTACGGCCAGGCACAGCGAGGTCCACGGTGCGGTCTTGACGTTGAGCAGGTCGACGACGGTGAAGAGCAGCACCACTGCGGCGGCGCCACGGCCCCATCGGGCCAGCCGGGCTTCTTCCATCGATCGCTCTCCGCGCAGACGAGGGAGTTCGCGCCGTGCGCGAGTGCGACGGTAGCAACGACGGGCGCGTTGGCGCCACGTGAGCGATGCGATTGGCGGCCGACGGACTACGGGATCCGTCTTGATGCTCCTATCTCTGTTAAGAGTCAAGCGGCGTCTTTTAGCTGTGTGTTGAGCCAGAGGCGGTAGTTGGCTGCGAGGGTGTCGTCGCGTTTGAGTCCACGTTCGAGTCGGGAGATGGTGTTGGGCCAGACACTGAAGTGGTCGGCTGCTGCGGTGAGGGTGATGTTGCGTGCTTGGCGGGCGGGGCGTAGGTCGCTGTAGTCGTCGATGGGGCATTGACTGGTGAGGTGTCGGAACATCTCCCGGGCGATTGCGCGCTTGAGTAGCCGCAGGATGTCTTTCTTTGAGCGCCCGGCAGCGAGTTGGCGGTCGACGTAGTCACGGGTGCGCCGGTCGTGGGACCAGCGGACCAGGGCGATGTGGTGCAGGGCGTTGTTGGCAGCTCGGTCTCCGCCGCGGGAGAGCCGATGTCGGGTCGTCTTGCCTGACGAGGCCGGTATCGGGGCCACTCCGGCCAGCATCGCGAAGGCGGCCTCGGAACGGAGCCGGTGGGTATTGGTGCCAGCGGTGATGAGCAGCTGTGCAGCGGTGTCGGGGCCGACGCCGTAGGCGGCGCGCAGGGCGGGATTGAGCGCCGTGGTCAACGTGTCGATCTCAGCGCTGAGGTCGCGGTCTTGGCGCTCGAGAAACTCGATGCGCTGGGCCAGTGCTCTGCAGGCGAACAACACCGACGCCGCGGTCGCGTCCTCATGGGCATTCGGACGGCACCGGGCCAGCGCCTGGACCAGTCGCATGGTGGTGGGATAGCGGCGGTAGCGCTCCCGTAGCTCGGCCGGGGCGGTGACGAGCAAGTCTTTGATCTGATTGACCGCTGCAGTGCGCGCTTTGATCGCGCCGCGCCGAGCGACCAGCAGGGCTTTGGGGGCCCCGGTGTGAGGGTCTTTAGGGACGGCCAGGCCGTGGCCGGCCAGCACTGTGCGCGCGGCGCTGTAGGCATCGAGCGGATCGGATTTGCCTTGCCGGCGCCGTGCGGACCTGTCGGATCGGGTGACCTCGACGACGTGAATATCGTTGACCTGCAATGCCTGCGTGATGCCTGCACCGTAGGACCCGGTGCCTTCTACTCCAACGGCGAGGATCTCGCCGAAGCTCCGGGCCCAGCAGATGGCGGCCCAGTAGGCGGTCGGGTTAGTGCAGAACTCGGCATCGCTCAGGAGTTGGCCGGTGTCGGTGATCGCGGCTACATGAATGGTGTCGAGGTGAGTGTCGATGCCGATGACGACCCGGCGTGGGGATGTCACGATGGTGGTGTCCTCTCCGTGCACTGAACTGTGGGGTGGGTGACAACCCGGTAGGGCGGGCAGACAAGACATTGATGAGGCAGCGGACAGGCTCCTGATTAAGTCATGTCCGCCCTACCAGGGCTGTTGGTAGTGCTTGCCCGCACGTCGCCGGTGAGACATATCAATTGGAAGGCAAACCAGCAGGTCGTCAGTCGGAGCGAGGGTCATCACCGGCGGCGAACGAGCAAGACCATCCTCACCCGAACCCGTTTAACGAAATCAATGTCGGGGTGCTCTGGCATGATCGAACACATGTTCGCACGGAGTCCGTATCACGACTACTTCCTGCCGTCGGACACGGCGCAGTCCCGTGGTCTGATCGCGCAGCTGGGTTTGGCGTCGCGGGCGGAGAATCGGGCGGCCGCACTTCGGCTGAAGGTGATCGGCGAGTTGTTCGAGCTGCGGCGCGGTGAGCGTGGCGAGCGCGCGGACTGGGCGGTGGATACCTGGGCCGCGGTCGGTGCCGAGGTCGCCGCGGCGCTGCAGATCAGCCTGGCCAAGGCCGGCAGCTACCTGACCTACGCGCTGGCGATGCTGACCCGGCCGGCCGTGGCCGCGGTGTTCTTGGCCGGCGATATCGACATGGGTGTGTTCCAGACGATCTACTACCGAACCGAGTTGATCACCGACGCCGAGGTCATGGCCACGGTGGATCGCGAGCTCGCCGAGCGGGTGGCCCACTGGCCGTCGATGACGCGGGGCCGGCTGGCCACCAAGATCGATCAGCTCGTCGCCCGCCACGACCGCGATGCCGTGCGCCAGGCGAAGGAGAAGACCTTGGATCGCCGGGTGAGCTTGTGGGATCAGGGCAACGGCACCGCCGAGCTGGCCGGGTTGGTGATGAGCACCGACGCCGCCGCACTCGACGCCAGACTGGACGCCCTGGCCGCGACGGTGTGCCCGGATGACCCGCGCACCCTTGAGCAGCGCCGAGCCGATGCGCTCGGAGCGCTGGCGGTCGGGATGGACCGGTTGGCGTGCCGCTGTGACAGCACGCAGTGCCCGGCCGGGCAGCGCCCGGCGAGCCCGGGGGTGGTCATCCACCTGGTGGCCGAACAGTCCAGCGTGGCGGGCCGCTCGGAGACGCCGGCCTACCTGCTGGGACCCAACACCTTGGTGTCTGCGGAGTTGGTCGCCGAGTTGGCCAAGGACGCGCGGGTACGCCCGCTGATGAACCCCGCCCAGGCGTGCCCCGAGTCGGGGTATCGGCCCTCGACGGCGCTGGCCGAATTCGTGCGGGCCCGGGACCTGACGTGCCGGGCGCCCGGGTGCGATCGGCCGGCCACCCACTGCGATCTCGACCATACGATTCCATGGCCCGCCGGGCCCACGCATGCCGCCAACATCAAAGCCCTGTGCCGCGTTCACCATTTGTTGAAGACGTTCTGGGGCTGGCGGGACACCCAACTGCCGGACGGGACGGTGATCTGGACATTGCCCGGCGGACATCGCTATGTCACCACGCCGGGCAGCGCGCTGTTGTTTCCCCGACTCTGCCTACCCACCGGTGAGATCGCGCGACGGTCGGCACCAGTGGACGACAGCCACGGGGAGCGCACCGCGATGATGCCCACCCGCAGACGCACCCGCGAACAGAACCGGGCCGCCCGCATCACCGCCGAACGCGCCCACAACCGAGCCCTACGCCCCATCACCCACGCCTACAACCTCTTCGGCCCCGCCCCACCACCACCCGACAACGACGCCGACCCACCACCCTTCTAGCCGCAAAGAGTGGTGTGACTTGGATCACGTCCGTATAGCATTCGCTGGATGAATCCCACCTCCCCGGCAGGGCAGCAGGGCTCGACGCCTGCGTCGCCCGGTGCGGGTCGGGGCAGGGGGACACCTCGGCGGGCGGTCGCCATCGTTTCGGCGGCGGCGGTCATGGCGCTCATCTACGTCGCGACGCTGCTTGGCTTTCCGGGTCGGCCACGGAGTTGGAGGTGGAAGCCCCGGAGCTCGGTAGCGGAACGGACACGGTGGTCCTGATCGCGCTGCAGTCACTACGCACCGTCGACTACGACGTCGATGTCAAAGTCCTTGTATTGCCGGCCGATTCCTTGGTGGACGAGCAGCTGGATGCGCTGAAGCAGGACATCGTCGTACGGCTGCATCCATGGAACTCCCTGGGAGATATCAAGTTTCCGGCGGGATCGGCACCGGCGGAAACGGCGGCGACCATCGACGTCGATGGCGATGTCAACGCCTGGCCGTTCGACACCTATACGACCGACGAGATGAGCGCCGACCTGCTGATCGGCGAGGGTGCCGATCGGCGCCGCGTACCGGCCCGGGTGGCGGTGGAGGGATCTCTTCAGGGCTGGAACCTGTCCAGCGAGACGGTGGCGCCGTCACCGCAGGCGAAGGGCGCCGACAGCGATGCTGTGCAGATCACGATGAGCCGGGCGCTCGGACCGCTGGCTTTCGACCTCGGCATCGTCCTGGTGCTGCTCACCCTGCCGGCGCTCGCCATGTTCACCGCCCTGCCGGTGATCACCGGGCGCAAGCAATTCCAGATCGCATTCGCAACTTGGTATGCCGCGATGCTGTTCGCGGTGGTGCCGCTTCGCAACATCCTTCCCGGGGTGCCACCGCCCGGGGCCTGGATCGACGTGGCGCTGGTGTTATGGGTGATCATCGCATTGGTGACCGCGATGGTGATGGTCACGGTTTCCTGGTACCGCCAGGTCGACTAGTCCGAACTGGGTGCGCCGTCCGCGACGGCGTCGGCGGCCCCGGCCTCGGCCTTGACCCGGCGTCGAAACAGCCTGCGCCGCTTCTCGGGCGGCTCGTGCTGCGTCAACTCGACGTTCTTGTACACCGCGAGGTACACGGCGATGGTCGTGACGATGATGATCATCAGCACCGGGCCCAGCACGATGCCCCAGAACCCGAACATCGCGATGCCGGAGAACACCGCCAGCAGCATCAGCGCCGGATCAAGGCGTGCCTCGCGCGGCACCAGGATGGGTCGCAGGAAGTTGTCGATGTTGGTGATCCCGATGACGTGGAAGAGCACCACGAACAACCCGCCCGCGACATTGCCGAAAAACATCATCCCGATGCCGAACGGGATGGTCACGATGCCGCTGCCCAACGGGATCACCGACAGCGCGGTCAGAAAGATGCAGAAGATGAAGAACCCGTTGTGGAACCCGGCGATGTAGATCGAAGTCGCACCCGCGATGCCCTGAACGAGCGCAATGATGAACTGGCCCTTGACCGTTCCCCGCACCATGGCGCCCATCTTGGCCAGGTAGAGGTCGGTGACCTCCTCCCCGAGGGGGTTCAACCGGCGGATCAGGGTCAACAACTGCTGTTGGTTGGTCAGCAGTGAGATCAGCACGTAGAGGAAGATGATCGCAGAGGTGACCACGCCGATCACGCCGCCGGCCGCACCTCGCCCCTCGCGCAGCAGGAACTCGCCGACGTTCTGAGAGACGCTCACCAACGCCTGGCGGAGTGATTCGGCGGTCACGGTGAAATGCCCGAACGGCAGTTTGGCCAGTGTCCGGTTGATGAAGTCGATCGCCTGGTCGCCGAGCGTGGACACGTCGGCGGTCTGCACCCACTCGGCGACGTGCACCACCATGTGCGAAATCTGAAGCACCGCAAGGGTGATCAGCAGCCCCAGCGGGATGATCACGGTGGCCAGCGCGGCCAGCACGGTGATGGCGGCGGACAACCCCGTGTTGAAGCGGACCCGGCAGCGGTTGTAGACCGGCGTGAAGAGGTAGGCCACGATGGCCGCGATCACCACCAGGATGAAGTAGTGCCGCAGGAAGTAGGCGCCGAAGAGCACCGCGATGACTGTGACGACGGCCAGTGCGCGCTTCTGGGTCAGCGTGAATTCGGTGTCCACCGCCGTGAAGACTAACCGCCGCCCGCGGCCTGCATGGCCCGCTGGCTCTCGACGAACCGGATCGAGGCCCGCTGCATCAGCCCCGGCGCCAGCCGGGCGAACAGCCACTGGGCGCGCGCCGTCCGCGGCTTGATCAGCAGCGCCCTGTTGCGTTCGATCGCCACCAGGGTGTCCTGCGCCAGCCGATCGGCATCGTAGGGGGTCTTGATGCCCTGCCCCTTGAGGTAGTAATCCCGGCCGACGAAGCCGCCGATCGCACCCTTGTCGAGGATCGGCGTCTCGACCGCGGCCGGGCACAGCGCCGTCACCCCGACACCGCGGGCGGCGGCCTCCGAGCGCAGCGCCAGCGACAGTCCGACCACGGCGTGCTTGGTCATCACATAGCTGGTGATCTGGCCGGCGGCGGTCAGTCCGCCCATCGACGCGGTGTTGACGATGTGACCGTGGCCCTGGCGCACCATCAGGGGATAGGCGGCGGCCACGCCGTGCACCACGCCGCGGATGTTGACGTCGATGATGGCGTTCCACTGATCCAGCGTCAGCAGTTCGGTGTCGCCGCCCCAGGCGATGCCGGCATTGTTGAACATCAGGTCCAGGCGGCCGGCCCGCGCGACGACGTCGTCGACCGCCGCCTGCACGGCGGCCGCGTCGGTGACGTCCAGGCGCGCGGCCCGCGCGCTGCCCGGACCCCCGGACGCGGCGGCAACCGCGGCAGCGGCCTCCCCGTCGATGTCGGTGCACAGCACGTCGGCGCCCGCGCCGACCAGGGCCCGGCACAACGCGGCGCCGATACCGGAGCCCCCGCCGGTGACGACGGCGGTCTTGCCGGCGAAACTCATTGGCCCATCAGCTTTGTCAGGTGTGCGTGGATGTTGGGGTAGCGCTTGAGATGCGCGCCGCCGTTGAGGTCGAGCACCTCGCCGGTCAGCCAGGAGGACTTCTCAGAGCACAGGAAGGCCACGGCGTCGGCGATGTCCTCCGGGGTGCCCGCCCGGCCCAGCACGGTGTTCTCCACGTACTCGTCCACCACGCCGGGCACGGCGGCGGCGCCCTCGGTCAGCGGGGTGTGCACGAAGCCGGGGGCGACGGCATTGACCCGGATACCGCGCGGACCCATCTCCAGCGCGGCGACCTCGGTGAGCATCGACAGGCCGGCCTTGGCCGCGCAGTAGGAACTCATCCCGATCGCCGGCTGGCGGGCGTTCAGCGACGTCAGCGACACCACCGTCCCGCCCTCGCCGAGATGGCGCCCGGCGTGCTTCATGACGAGGAACGCGCCGGTGAGGCAGACGTCGATCACGGAGCGGAAATCCTCGGCGGCCAGATCGGTGATGAGGCCGAACCCGCTGAACCCGGCGCAGTTGACCACCACGTGCACGCCGCCCTCGCGGGCCACCACGTCGTCGAACAACCGCGCGACGCTGTCCTCGTCGGTGACCTCCACCTGGGCCCAGGTGTGCGGTGCTCCCAATTCGGCCGCGCGCTCGCGCGCCCCGTCGACGTTGCGGTCGGCGATGACGACCCGGCAGCCCTCGGCGGCCAACTTGCCCGCGCTGGCCCAGCCGATTCCGGAGGCGCCGCCGATGATCACGGCGACCCGCTGCCCGCTCATGCGTTGTCCGCCTCGTAGCGGCCCCACTTGCGTTTCACGGCTCCCCACGGGTCGGCGTACTGGCCGGGCTGCCGGTAGTACGGCGACTGCCGTTTGAGGTACTCGTGGGCCAGCGGGGCGACCACCCGGAACAGATACCGCTTCCAGCCGACGTTCTCCGCGGTCTCCTTCAGAATGTCGGGCCACGAGTGATGCTGGTAGCCCAGCAACTCCTGGGACTTGGTGGAATCCATCCAGTCGGTGGCGAACCAGGCGTCGTCGTCGGCGGGATTTCCCTTGCGGCCCTTGGTCATTGCGCCCACCAGGCCCATGGCCGCGGTGATCGCCGGGCCGACCTCCCCCTGGACCTGCCGGTGGGTGTCGTCACCGCCGATCAGCAGCGTCTGCCCGATGACGTCGGCGGTGGTCGCGGCGGCGAACGCGTGCGCGACGTCGCGCACATCCACGGTCTGCAGCCGCCCGTCGCTGGGCAGCAGACCCTCGAAGTACAGCATGTCCGGGCCCATGCCCAGGCTGAACTCGGTGGTCATCACCCCGCCCAACCGCAGGATCACCCAGTCCAGGGCGGAGCCGCGCACCAGGTGCTCGGCCTCCACCTTGTGGCCGCCGTAGATGTCGAACGCCCGCACCGGGGTGTCCGGCGTGAGCAGTTCGGTGGTGCGGTGCGGATTGCGGGGCCCGTAGGTCGCGATCGAGGACGCCTGCACGAACCGTGGTGGCTTGGGCTCGGCGGCCGCCGCGTTCACCAGCGTCGAGGTGGCCTCGACGTTGACCTTGCGGGCCAGGCCCGGATTGACGTAACACATCGGCGGGATCACCGCGGCCAGGTGGATGATCGCCGCCGGCGCGACACTGCTGACCAGTGTGCCCACCGCCTTGGCATCGGTGAGGTCGGTCCAGCGCACCGTGACACCGGGCGGCAGCGCGGCCGCGGCCTTGCGGTTGGCCGGGGTGTCGAGGTCGGTGGCCACCACGTGCCGGCCGCGGGCCGCCAGGTGTTTCACCGTCGCGGTTCCCACCAACCCGAAAGCGCCGGTCACCAGTACAGCGTCGGACATGCAGTTTCCTCCCGAACCCACGAGAACGTGTTCTAGTCAAGCATGGCAGGTTGCGCAGACCGACCGGGCGTTCGGCACATCATGGAATGCTGACCACGTGTCACCAAGGGACCGTCCCAACATCCTGCTGCTCATGACCGACGAGGAGCGAGAGCGCCTCTGGTTTCCCGACGGCGTTCGATTCCCCACCCGGGACCGGCTGGCTGCCCAGGGCATGCGATTCACCAACCATCACGTCCACACCTGCCCGTGCACCCCGAGTCGGGCGACCATCTTCACCGGCCAGCACGCCGCCATCAGCGGCATGTTCGACAACGTCAACTTCTCGTGGCAACGGCCGCTCGACCCCACCGTTCCGACCATGGGGCACCTGCTGGCCGCCGCCGGCTATCGATGCGCTTACGTCGGCAAATGGCATCTCGGGGGCGAGTCGCGGCGCGATGGCATCCGGGCCTACGGCTTCGACGATTGGAACGCGCCAGACGCTCACGGTGCGCCCTATCTCGGTCACCTTATCGACGGCCGGATCGCTGATCGGGCCGCCCAGTGGATTGATCGGCATGCCAGCGACGACCGACCATGGCTGCTGGTGTGCTCCTTCGTCAATCCCCACGACATCATGCTCTACCCGCGGTTCCGCAAGCTCAGAGTGCGAGAGCACGGAGTCGACTTGCCCCCGAACTTCTCCGACGACCTGACCACCAAGCCGGTCACCCAGCGGTACTGGAAGGCCACCTGCGATGTCACCGCCGGAGTCGTTCGCAACGAAAGGGCGTGGCGCAGGCTGATCAACGCCTATGTGGACCTTCACGCCGAGGTCGACCACCATCTGGGCACGGTGCTGGACAGCCTGGTGGCGTCCGGTTGTCAGCAGAACACCCTGGTGGTCTCGACGTCTGATCACGGCGACATGGCGGGCGCCCACGGCCTTCGTCAGAAGGCTGCCAACCTCTATCGGGAGAACATCCAGGTCCCGTTGACGATGGTCTGGCCCGAACGTATTGCAGCCGGTACTTCCACCGAGAGGCTTTCTGGCGCAATCGATCTGGTGCCCACTCTTCTCTCGGCCGCCGGTGTCGATTCCAGCCCGCTTCCCGGCCATGACCTCAGCCCGCTCTGGTCGAATCCGAACCAACCAGTCAGAGACTCGGTGTTGTTTTCGAGTGATGCGTTCTCCAGCATGGGGCCCGCCGGTCCACACCGTGGTTTCCTGCGCGGCATCGTTACCGAAAGACATAAGTACGGGCGGTATTTCCGGCCCGGTGAGCAAGGGCTCGGCCGGCGTGCGGCCGACCTCGAACTCTACGACCGGCTGCGAGACCCGGCGGAGATGTCCAACCTGGCTCACCCTGGTGTCGGCGGGGTCGGCGTCGAATCCGTGATCGACCAACTCGACAGGCAGTTGGACGATCTCATCGCTGCGGAGATCGGGGCCGACGACGTTCAGCCCGTCGGACCCGGAAGCCCACCCGCGCTGATTACCAGGATGTGGAGTCGGCGGCTCGGCGCGGTTGCCGGGTAAGTCAGGTCGCCGACGCCTGAGTCAGGCGTGGACCGGCTGCTTGTCGGCGTTCTTCATCTCGTCATACAGATCGGTGTAGTACGGCAGGCAGTCCTGCAACGCCTGCTCGGTGGTGAAGAGCGGCTCGTAACCGAGGTCGCGGCGGGCCTTCTCGATGGAGAAGTAGTTGTCGAGGTAGACGCGTTCGACCGCGAGCGGTTCGAGCGGCGGCTGGGGCAGCCCGAACCGGAAGTGCAGCCGCTGCCAGGCCGTCATCGCCGCGTGCACGAGCCGGCCGGGCACCCGCACCTTCGGGAATCGCTCGCCGCACGCCTCGACCACCGGCCGGGCGAACTCGAACATGTTGACCGGCTCGCCGTCGTTTATGAAGTACGCCTGCCCGGGTGCGGTGCCGCCCGGGACCAGGTGCTCGGCCGCGAGGATGAAGCCGTGAATCAGGTTGTGCACGTAGGAGTTGTCAAGCCTGACGTCCTTGCTGCCCACCAGGACCTTGACCCGGCCGGCGATGACTTGCTCGAACATCTTGCGGAACATCGTCTGATCGCCGCGGCCCCAGATCCCGCTGGGCCGGATCGAACAGGTCAGCATCTCCTCGATGCCGTTCTGGCCCAGCACGAACTTCTCCGCGATCACCTTGGTTTCGGTGTACAGGTCGTTGAAGCGCGAGGTGTAGGGCAGGGTCTCGTCGCCGCCCGCGATGCGCTGCCCGCCGAGGACGACGCTGTTGGAGGCGGTGTAGACGAAGCGTTGGACGCCGGCCGCCTGCGCGGCGTGCACCAGGTTCTCGGTGCCGGTGACGTTGACCGCGAAACTGCGGCGGCGGTACTCCTCGGTCGCCGCGGCCCCGCCCATCAGGTCGATGATCGCCGCGGTGTGAAAGACGGTGTCGATGTCCTGGACGGCGGTCGCGACGGTCTCCGGGTCGCAGATGTCGCCCTGGAGCACTTGGAGTTGCTCGTGGGGCCGCAGTGGCGACGGCACCCGGTCGAAGGCACGCACCCGGTAGCCCCGGTCGAGAAGTTCCTTGACCAGGTTGGCCCCGACGAATCCGGCGCCGCCGGTCACCAGAACGCGGCCGAGATCGGCGGTCAGCAAAGTGTCACCCATTCGACCAGCATACAGAAACGGCTTCCGGTCCCGATCCGCGTGGATGGTTTTTACTGCAAGATCAGGCTTCCGGGTCCCGGGCGGCCAGCGCATCCTCGATCTTCTTGCGCGCTCCAGCTAAGTGTTCCTCGCACCGGGCGGCCAACTCCTCACCGCGCTCCCACAGCTTGAGCGACGCGTCGAGGCTCAACCCGCCCTGCTCGAGAACGCGGACCACCTCGGTGAGCTCGTCGCGGCACTGCTCGTAGCCGAGTTCGCTGGCGGGGGTGTGTGCACCGGGTTCGGTCATGGGACTCCATCCGTCGGGCCGGAACTGGTGGCGCCGACCGCGCCGTCGGAGAGCCGGATGCGCAACCGGGCTCCGGCCGGCGCGTCGGCCACCGAGCGCAGCACGGCGGCGCTGCCGTCGATCGTCTGCACCACGGCGTAGCCGCGGGCCAGGGTGGCGGCCGGGCCGAGGGTGGCCAGCCGGGCCGCCAGGTGACCGATCCGGTCGGATTCGGCGGCCACCAGGCGGTTGATGTCGCGGCGCACCGCCGCGCGGGCGCGGTGCACCACCTCGGCGCGCTCGGCCACCGCCCGCAGTGGGTCGGCCAGCACCGGCCGGCTGCGCAGATGGGCCAGCGTGCGTTGCTCGCGGACGACCCAGTTGCGCAGCGCCTGCGCGCTACGGTGGCGCAACTCGCCGACCAGTGCCAGCTCCGCGGTGGCGTCGGGTACCACCCGTTTGGCGGCGTCGGTCGGGGTGGCGGCGCGCACGTCGGCCACCAGATCGCAGACCGGGTTGTCGGGCTCGTGCCCGATCGCGCTGACCACCGGCGTGGTGCAGGCCGCGATGGCGCGGCACAGCGTCTCGTCGGAGAACGGCAGCAGGTCCTCGACGCTGCCGCCGCCGCGCGCGATCACGATGACGTCGACCTCGGGATCGGCGTCGAGTTCGGCCAGGGCCGCGACGATCTGGGTGACGGCGTTGGCGCCCTGCACGGCGGTGTTGCGGATCGCGAAGCGCACCGCGGGCCAGCGCTGGCCGGCCACCGTCGTCACATCGTGTTCGGCCGCGCTGGCCCGGCCGGTGATCAGACCGATGGTCGACGGCAGGAACGGCAGCGGCCGCTTGAGCCGCGGGTCGAACAGTCCCTCGGCCTCCAGCAGGCGGCGCAGCCGCTCGATCCGGGCCAGCAGCTCGCCGAGCCCGACCGCGCGAATCGCGTTGACCCGCAACGAGAACGATCCGCGCACGGTGTAGAAGCTGGGCTTGCCGCGGACGATGACCTGGGTGCCCTCGGTGAGTTTCACCGGCGCCGCGGCCACCAGGTCACGCGGGCAGATGATGTCCAGCGACATGTTGGCGGCGGGGTCACGAAGCACCATGTACGCCGTCGAGCTGCGCAGGTTGATCTGGGTCAGCTGACCCTCGACCCAGACCGTGCCGAGCTTGTCGATCCAGGCCGCAACCCGGGTGGCGACCGCCCGGACCGGGAACGGGTTCTCCGCCGAGCTGCCCTGCGCGCTGGTCACTTGGCGGTCGCGCGGGTGATCCTGTTGGCCAGCAGGGTCTGGAACGGGGCGCGCGACTTGGAGGCCTCCTCGTAGGCCAGCAGCGCCTCGAGGTCGGCCACGCTCAGCGACTGCAGGCGCGCCCGCAGCTGAGCCAGGGTGAGCGACTCGTAGTCGAGCTCCTCGACGATCGCCGGTGCGCTGGCCCCAGCCGTCTCGCCGGGGGCCTTCTTGCCTGGAGTCCGCTTGGCCGCCGCTGCCGGCGGGCCGGCCTCGGCCGCGTCGGCCACCGAGTACAAGGCGAACCGGCCCTCGGTGCGGCGCTCGCCGTTACCCGCGGGCGCCTCGTCGTCGGCGTAGTCCTCGTCGAACGTCGCCCACTCCGGCTGCTCGTCGCGGGGCGGGAAGATGCTCTCCAGCGCCGAGTCACCCTTGGTGACCAGCTCAGCGATGTCCTGCTGCACCTTCATCACGATGTGCGCGACCGTGCTGGCCACCGTCACCGGGTACATCAGGATGGTCTGGGGCAGCTTGAGGGTCTCCTCGACGGCGGTCACGGCGGCGCCGACCAGCAGACGAACCCCATACGGTGCTGTAGCCATGGGCCCAAGCCTACGGCTGGCCCGGCCGCGTTGCGGGAACGTACCCTGAAACCATGCCGCCAACCGTCAACATGGGGATTCCCGGTGCGTCCAGCACGGCTGCCGACCGTTCGGGCGGCAAGCGGGTGCTGCTGGCCGAGCCGCGCGGATACTGCGCCGGCGTGGACCGCGCCGTCGAGACCGTCGAACGGGCCCTGGCGAAACACGGCGCCCCGGTCTACGTGCGTCACGAGATCGTGCACAACAAGCACGTGGTGGAGACCCTGGCCAAGGCCGGCGCGATCTTCGTCGACGAGACCGACGAGGTGCCCGAGGGCGCCATCGTGGTGTTCTCCGCCCACGGCGTCGCCCCGACCGTGCACGAGTCCGCCGCGGCCCGCAACCTGCAGGTCATCGATGCCACCTGCCCGCTGGTGACCAAGGTGCACAACGAGGCCAAGCGCTTCGCCCGCGACGACTACGACATCCTGCTGATCGGCCACGAGGGCCACGAGGAGGTCGTCGGCACCGCCGGTGAGGCGCCCGACCACGTCCAGCTCGTGGACGGCCCGGATGCCGTCGAGCACGTGACGGTGCGCGACGAGGACAAGGTCATCTGGCTCTCGCAGACCACCCTGAGCGTCGACGAGACCATGGAGACCGTGCAGCGGCTGCGGGAGAAGTTCCCCAAGCTGCAGGACCCGCCCAGCGACGACATCTGCTACGCCACCCAGAACCGGCAGGGCGCGGTCAAGGCGATGGCGCCGGAGTGCGACCTGGTCATCGTGGTGGGCTCGCGCAACTCGTCGAACTCCGTGCGTCTGGTCGAGGTCGCCATGGGGGCGGGCGCGCGGGCGTCCTACCTGGTCGACTACGCCGACGACGTCGATCCGGCCTGGCTGGACGGCGTCACCACGGTCGGAGTCACCTCGGGCGCCTCGGTGCCCGAGATCCTGGTCCGTGGCGTGCTGGATCGGCTGGCCGGGCTCGGCTACGACACCGTCCAGTCGGTGACCACCGCGAACGAGACCCTGGTGTTCGCGCTCCCCCGCGAGATCCGTCCCGCACGGTCGTAGTTCAGCGGTCGTAACCCGCGTCGCGGTAGCGCACCCGGGACACCGGGTGATGGGTGCCGCTGTCGCCGTTCAGGTCATCCGGACGCGGCGGTGGCGGCGGCCGGCGCCGCGGCGGGGCCGGCGGCTCGTACGGCGGGTAGGGCTCGTACGGCTCGTACGGCTCGAATCGGTTTCCCCTTGGCGCCCGCGGGCGGTACGCCTCGCGGTCGGGCGGCGGCTGGCGTCGCGGCGGCGGGGGAGTCCGATAGCCGGGCTCCTGCGGCGGCCGGGGCCGGCGTCGCGCCGGGTCGCCCTGGCGGGCGGTCGGCTGACGACGGGCCCGCTCCCGCGGCGGTTCGTCGATGTCATCGAGTGGGGGCCGGGCGTGCCGGGACCGGGTGGGCGCCGGTCGCTGCGCCGAACGTTCGGAGCGGGCCCGCCGTTCGGTGGTGGCGGGCCGGTCGATGCCGTGCTTGCGTCTGGGCCGTCCGGCGGCCGTCTCGGGGGTCGCCTCGTCGGCCGAACCGGCCCCGAAGAACGACGAGACCTTCGCCGTCAGGCCACCGAAGCGCTGCGGTGCCGCGACTGCGGTCCCACCGGCCGGGTCGGCGGCGGGCTCGGGGGTGCGCACGCTGCTCCACATCGCGTAGTACCAGCGCGCCATGCCGATCAGCAGCACGGCGGCCGAGGTGAACAACATGAGCGGGAATCGCTCGATCAGCGGGTAGCCGCAGTTGATCAGGGTGTCCTTGAGGCCGGTGAACTTCGCGCCGTTGAACAGGAAGTAGGCGCCCGGGACGGCGACGAACAGGAGCAGGGGTGGCTGGATGACCGCGGTGAAGATCCCGGAGTGCCGTACCGCCAGCACGGCCACCACGCATCCAAGGACGTACAGCACGGCGAAGACGCCGCCGAGTTCCTTACCGCCGCTGCCCGCGTCGAACGCGAAGCCAATCGTGGTGAAGGTCACCGCAATCAGGATCGCGGCCCACCACGGTACGCCGGGAAGATTCGGGTGCGCGGAGCGATGATCGGCTGCCACCGACGATCGGGCCCGCTGTGCTGACACACGTTGACCGTACCGGTTCTCGACCCAAGTCGACCGTCGCGACGCCTGCGGCGTGCCTGTGACGCGAACGTCAGATCAGGGCCTTCTCCTAGACTGTGGACCCTGTGAGCCTCAGCCTGGGAATCGTCGGCCTGCCCAACGTCGGTAAATCGACGCTGTTCAATGCGCTGACCCGCAACAACGTGCTGGCGGCGAACTATCCGTTCGCCACCATCGAGCCGAACGAGGGCGTGGTTCCGCTGCCCGACCCGCGGCTGGGCGAGTTGGCCAAGATCTTCGGATCCGAGCGCATCCTGGCGGCGCCGGTGACGTTCGTCGACATCGCGGGCATCGTCAAGGGCGCCTCCGAGGGCGCCGGCCTCGGCAACAAGTTCCTGGCCAACATCCGCGAGTGCGACGCGATCTGCCAGGTGGTCCGCGTATTCGCCGACGATGACGTGGTGCACGTCGACGGGAAAGTCGACCCGAAGTCCGATATCGAGATCATCGAGACCGAGTTGATCCTGGCCGACCTGCAGACGTTGGAGAAGGCGGTGCCCCGGCTTGAGAAGGAGGCCCGCAACAACAAGGAGCGCAAGCCGGTGCACGAGGCGGCCGTCGCCGCGCAGCAGGTGCTCAACGACGGCACCACCCTGTTCGCCAGCGGCAAAGACTGGTCCCTGCTGCGTGAGCTGAACCTGATGACGATCAAGCCGTTCCTGTACGTGTTCAACGCCGACGAGTCGGTGCTCACCGATGCCGCGCGCATCGCCGAGTTGCGGGCGCTGGTGGCGCCGGCCGAAGCGGTGTTCCTGGACGCCAAGATCGAGGCCGAGCTCCAAGAGCTCGACGACGAGTCGGCGGCGGAGTTGTTGGAGTCGATCGGGCAGAGCGAACGCGGGCTGGATGCGTTGGCGCGCGCCGGTTTTCACACCCTGAATCTCCAGACCTATCTGACTGCCGGCCCAAAAGAGGCCCGCGCGTGGGTGATTCACCGGGGCGACACCGCACCCAAGGCGGCCGGGGTAATTCACACCGATTTCGAGAAGGGGTTCATCAAGGCCGAGGTGGTGTCCTTCGACGACCTGGTCGCCGCCGGCTCGATGGCCGCGGCCAAGGCCGCCGGCAAGGTCCGGATGGAAGGCAAGGACTACGTGATGGCCGATGGCGACGTGGTGGAATTCCGGTTCAACGTCTGAAATCAGTCCAAGCACTGAACTTCCGCCGCCAGGTAACAGTTGCGGCGAGGGGCGTGCGGAATACGCTTACGCGATGATCTACCGCTGGTTTGTCCGCAAGCAGGCAGCAGCCGGATTTGAGCGGTTGTCAGAGCAACGTTTCGAGGAAACCCCCCTCGCTGCCGACATGCATTTTGTCTTTCACGGTGATCCTCCGCTGGCGGCAGAAATCCGAGGTGCCGATGCGGTGCGCGATTGGTTGCGTGACGAGTTACTCCGCCGATTGCCCAATCTCCGCTTCGTAGTGGACGAAACCTTGGTGGACGGTGGGCCATGGTCGACCCGTGTGGCAATGCGATATCACACCGAGCAAGAAGGTCGGCTGGTTTACCGAGGCTCCTACTTCGGGCGGCTGGTATGGGGAAAGGTCGTCGAAGAGACAATTCTTCCCGATAGGAAGGCATTGACCCATGCCCTCGAACAGGCGGCAGATGACGCCTCCGATTGACGGCGACGTGGTGGAATTCCGGTTCAACGTCTGAAATCAGTCCAAGCACAGACTTGCTTGACGAAGGTAGTCAGGGGTCACCGATGACGGAACCTCCCGAAATAGACACAGTCCTTGGTGGCAGAAGGTTCACACGCGCCGACGTTCTCGAACGAGAGATTGCTCGCGCGCGGCACACACTTTCCAAGCTGGGCGCAGCGCCGATCGGTGGCGACCTACAGTCGCTGCGGCAGGCGTTAAGCACACGCAAGGCAGAGTTGGGCCACATCGGGATCGAACGGCTGTTGGCCCGCGACATTCGCTGGTCGACGCGCGTGGCCCGGATAACCGCAATGGCTTCATCAGGCCGTCGCGCCTTGAGTGTGATCGAGTTGGGCGTATCACGGGGATCGGCAACCGACTTCGTGGAATGGTTCAATCAGCGCACCGAAACAGACGACGAGTTGGCCATGCTCGCCGCACATCCTGAGCATTACCTCTTCCGCACCGGCAGTGACGGCCGTCAGGAGGTATGGGAGACGAACGGTGGATCGCCGTTGGCGGCCCGATTCTTCATCGACTACGACGACACCTCGTCGCTGCGAACGCCGCCGAGTCCGGCGTACCCCATTCAGGTCGCCGGTGTCGCTCGCCTTGCTGACGGGTTGGCGATAGGAGGGGTGCGGCATCAGTTCCGTGACGAAGCTGGTGGGTTTCGCGCTCTGCTGACGGTCGAGTTTCCCGCCGTGTCGTTGCCGACGATCCTCCGTGGCCACCGGTGGCACCTTGCGATCGAGTTCTCGAACTGGATCGAAGCAGCAGCGCGCACCGGCTAGGTGCAAGCTCTGACCGAGTCCGGTTTTGCCGATCACCGGCCGCTGTGCCATCTTCGTAGAAGAGCCCCCGACGGGCTTCCGGACGATGGGTGCCGTACCCGGTGTGCGACAAGACGGCCCGGGAGGAACGTCGTGTCGTGGCTGGTTCTCGTCCTATCCGGTGTGCTCGAAGCGGTGTGGGCAACGGCGATGGGCAAGTCCGAAGGGTTCACCAAGCTGTCACCGAGCGTGGTGTTCGTGGTCGCGATCATCGGCAGCATGGCGGGGCTGGCGTATGCGATGCGCAACCTGCCGATCGGGACTGCCTACGCCGTCTGGGTGGGAATCGGGGCGGTTCTCACGGTGGTCTACGCGATGGCTACCGGCGGGGAGTCGGCCTCGCCGCTGAAGGCGGTCTTCCTGGTGATGATCATCGGCGGCGTGGTCGGGCTCAAGCTTGTGCACTGATCCAGGCTGACCCGAAGTGCTCCCGGGACGTGGCCGCGCATCTATGCTGCCTGGCATGAGGGGATTCAATATGCGCGTCCGAGGGCTTTCGCAGGTCGGCGCGGCGGCCGGCCTCGCCTGTCTCGCGATCGCGGCAGCGGGTCCGGCCCACGCCGACGATCTGAACATGACGACGTGCTCCGATCAGCAGATCATGTCCTCGATCCAGCAGAACGATCCCGTCATCTGGTGGCGGATCAATCGGGATCCGAAGCTGGAGCAGGAGTTGCGGGACGGGCTGGCCGTCGTCCTCGCTGCCCCGCCTGGTCAACGCCAGCCGCTGGTCAACACGTTGGAGCAGACGCTCGGCTACGAACAATGGCTGGGTGTCAGTGATGACATCATGGATTCGTCCACTGGTCCGATCGGCAGGGCCGTCAACAACTGCCATAACTTCTGATCCGACGATCAGCGGCCGGCGGTGATGACCTCGGCCGTCGGCAGTTCCCGTTGCTCGGGCAGTAGGCAGCGGATCGCGAAGATCCCGTCCCGGAGCCCGGCGGTATCGATCCAGTTCGGGTGTCCCGGATCGTCGGGACCGAGGATCACCTCGTAACCGCCGTCGTCGTCGAGGACGATGTCGGCACCGGTCAGATAGCAGCGGTGTGCGGGGAAGTCCGGGGTGTTGAACCAACGGTCGTAGAAGACGAACGACCAGAACCGTGCCTGCGGCGGCCGGCCGCGCAACCGAAGCGCCGCACCGGATTCCAGCTGCACGTAGAAGCCGTCGTAAACGTTGTCGAGGGTGGGGAACAACGCACCGGTGTAGCGCGGCTGGTGCACCGGGGCATCCGGGGGCGGATAGGCGTTGACCCCGGCGGACCGCAGCGTCTCGGTGACCGAGATGGTGCACTGAATCTCGTCGCGGAAATACTCCTCGGCCCGGTCCGCACGCTGCGACCACGACATTGGCGCCGGGTCCGCGCCACCGGTGCGGGTAATCGACAGCGCCGCTTCGGATTCCGGCGCGCGCTCGTGGTAGAGCCGAACCATGACGAGGAAGTCGTCGGCGACAAGCGGCAGCCACGGACGGCCGTCGCCCGGATCGTCGCCACCGATCAGCAGGTCGATATCGCGGCCGTCCCCGAGCAGCCGACGATCGGAGATGTTGGCCGACGGCGCGTTGTAGCCCGCGCCGCGGGTGTAGACCTGCACGCCGGCGTAGACGGCGTCACCGATCGGCCCCTGAAGCCGGTAGGTCATCGCCGGGGAGATGGGAGCGCTGAGGTAGATCGTGGTCGGGTTGTCGCCGCCGTACTTGCGCCACGGGCGTTCCCAGTTCGTCAGGACGGGTGCCGCGGGATCGCCCTTCTGGAACCACATCTCGGTCGCCAGGTCGTAGGCGGACAGCAGGAAGAACAACGCGCGCTGGGCCTCGAGTTCGCCGAGGCCCTCGATTTCGCGTTCGACGATCGCGCTGTTGTCTGCGAGCGCGCGGGCCAGCCGGGTCGCGGCGTTGTCCTGACCGGGCCGGGTCACGTCGGGTTAGGGGGTGAGGTTCCAGACGCCGGGATCGGTGGCCGGGAACGTCGAGCACTGCGCGGCGACGGCGTCGGCGACCGGGGCGGCGGCGGTGAACAGCCCCGCGTACTGCGGGAAGAAGCGGCCGATCTCAGCGATCTCGGCCTGCCGCTCCTGCGGCGACTTCTGCAGGAACAAATTCAGGTGGTAAACGACCCCGCCCTGCACCCAACCCGGCTCGGAGTTGTACTTCTCCACGATCGCCCCGTAGGCGACCGGGTCGGCCACCTTGGTGGCGGCCATGATCTGGTCCAGCGTGCAGGTGGTGTTCAGCATGGTGGGCGCAACCGCGTTCGGGTCGGCGCCGGCAATGCCGGTTCCGCAGAACGCAGCGGCGGACACGGCGCCGGCGGCGATGGCGGCGGAAAGCGGGCGAAGATTCGTCATGAGCACCAGACCCTAGCGGAGCGGTTTGGTGGCTCGTGAAGCGGAGTGGGCAGAACTGGGTCCGAGACAGTCCTAGCGGGCGACCCGCACCGAGCCGTCACCGGCGGCGCGGTCGCCGGGGTGCCCGATGCGAACCGAGCCGTCACCGGCTTTGTGTTCGCCGGGGTGCCCGATGCGAACCGAGCCGTCACCGGCTTTGTGTTCGCCGGGGTGCCCGACGCGAACCGAGCCGTCACCGGTTGCGTGTTCGGCTTGGTCGGACACGCGTACCGAGCCGTCTCCGGCTGCGCCGGCAACGCCGATGCCCAGGCCCATGGCGGCCAGCGCGACGCCGCCCGCAATGAACCCGCCGATGATGATCTGCTTCACGTTATGGATGGTGCTCATTGCAGCGTTCCTTCTGTCTGGGCTCCGCAGGTGTCGCGTCGCCGGATAGGTCAAGCAGACGCCGTCAAGGCGGCTACCGATCCCAAGAACAGGAGCCGGTTTGGCACCTCGCGGCGGGTGCAATACCGGGGCAATGCGAGCGAAACGCATCACCGCCAACCTGCGGGTAGCCGACATCGCGGCCGCGAACGGCTTCTACACCGGATATCTCGGGCTCACCGACGAGGAGTTCAATCTCGGCTGGGTGGCCCGCTACACCGCGCCGGACACCGGGGCGCACGTGCAGCTGGTGATCGAGGACGCGACCGCACCTGAGACACCGGTGCTGTCCGTCCACGCCGGGGACGTCGAGGCAGCCTACGAGGAAGCCCGGCGGCTCGGTTACGAGATCGTGCACCCGCTCACCACCGAGCCGTGGGGCGTCTACCGGTTCTTCGTGCGGGCGCCGGACGGCAACGTCGTCAACATCGTGCAGCACCGGCGCTGATCAGCAGGGCATATCCCCGGGGGTGTAGTAGGGCACACCCGCGGGGGTGAAGCACGGCGGCCGGCCCTCCCAGCGCTGCCGCGCCTCGTCCCAGGCGTCCGCCGCCACGATGCTGCCCGCGATGGCGGCGCCCTCGCCGGGCATCAGGCAGCCGTTGGCGTTCACGTAGGGTCCGCCCACTTCACCGCACACGGCCTGCGCGCTCGGCGCCGCCACCATCGGCAGCAGCGTCATCGCCAAACCGGTCAGCAGAACGGTCGTGCGCTTCTTCATGGTCGTCCCCCTTCGTGTGAGCCGTCTCAGGCTAGACCAGCGCACGGCGGCGAACCGGCGGATCGGCCTCAATACCGCAGACCGTGGCCGAACCGGAACAGCGGATCGGCGGTGTCGAACGCGACGTCGGTGCGGCTGGCCGCCACCGCCGCGTCGGAACGGGGCAGGTCGAACGGCAGGGTGCCGCGCGGTTCGGCGGCCCCGAACAACACCGCGATCAGCGCCCGCTCGGAGACACCGAAGTTCGCGATCAGCGCGGCGGCGGCGCCGGCCAACGGGGTCAACACCGCGGGCCGGTCCAGATAGACGTCGATGACGGTGGGCACCGCCGCGCAGACCTCGAGAATCCGGCGCACCTCCTCGGCGGCGAACTCGAGCGAGCCGTGGTGGAACAGGGCGGCCATCCCCTCGGTACGCGGTTCATACGGCGCCTTGATCCGCAGCACGGCGACGTCGGCGGCGGCCGGGTCGTCGACCCTTGTCGCGTAACCCTCGAGCGCGGCCGCGCTGATCTGCGGGGCGAAGACCTTGGCCCCGCGCGCCAGGGGCAGCAGCCCGGCATTGGCCAGCAGGGTCAACGAGTCGCGCTGGGCGGCCAGTCCGGCGTCTCGAAAGTCGATGCGGCCCAACGCGATCGACGCGGACTCCTCGTCGACGAACGGGTGGTCGAACAACCCCAGGGTGAACGTGACCCGCAGCAACCGGCGCACCGACTCGTCGATCCGCGATTCGCTGACCCGGCCGTCGCGCACCAGTCCCAGCAGTACTTCGGTGCAGTCCTCGCCGCCGAACTGGTCGGCGCCGGCTTCGATCACCCGCAGTGCCCGGTCGGCCGGGCCCAGGTGCTCGACCCCCCAGGCCCGGGCGACGCCCAGGTCACCCAGATCGGGGTGGTCGCTCACCAAACCCCAGTCCGTGCAGACGATCCCGTCGAATCCCAACTCGTCCCGCAGCAGTCCGGTGATCACCGACTTGTTGAAACCGAAACCCACCTCATCCCAGTCGGTCCCGACCGGCATGCCGTAGTAGGGCATCACCTCCGCCGCGCCGGCATCGAGTGCGGCGCGGAAGGGCGCCAGGTGGTATGCGGCGTTGTCGCCGGGATAGACCTGCTCGCGTCCCCACCCGAAATGCGGGTCGTTGCCGTCAAGCTGGGGGCCGCCGCCCGGGAAATGCTTGACCATCGCGGCCACCGAATCGGCACCGAGTCGGGGGCCCTGTAGGCCGGCGACGTAGGCGACACCGAGCCGGGAGGTGAGGTCGGCATCCTCGCCGAACGTGGTGTTGATCCGCGACCAACGCGGTTCGGTCGCCACATCGAGTTGCGGGTGCAGTGCGACGCGGATGCCGACCGCCAGGTACTCCTGGCGCACGATGTCGGCGAACTCCCGCACCCGGTCCGCCGAGCCGATCGCTGCCAGCCCGAGCGGCTCGGGCCACAGGGAGAAGGGCCCCGCCATCATCTGGGTCAGCGGGTTGTCGCCGAAGTGGTGCCGTGGATCGGAGGAGAAGGTGACCGGGATGCCCAGCGGGTGCTGAAGCGCCGCGGATTGCACGCTGTTGTGCCACTGGGCGAAGGACCGGCCGTCCGGCAGCGAGCCCAGGACGTTGAAGTGCCGCAGACCCTTGTCCACCAGCGAGCGCAGCGAGCGTTCCCCGAACAGCGGCACCACCGCGTCGACGTCGGCGGGCACCGCGATGGTGTGGAACATCAGCCCGACCTTGTCGGCCAGCGGCATCCGCGACAGCAGGTCCTCGACGCGCTGGTGCACCGATAACCCCGCGTCCTGATACGGGTACTGGGCTTCCACCACGGCGCTCCTCTGCGATCGCGTCCCCGAGGCGAGGATAAGGGCGTTTTGACCTGCGCGGATAACCCCAGGTAAGCTGCCTCGTTGGCGTGCGGTACGCCGCGAGTTCTCGCGGGGTGAGCCGGGATCTCGGGTCAGTGTTGGTCGCCGAGAGTCACAACCCCACCGTCGACGCCTCGACCGGCACCCGGTCACGCCGGGACCCACCACCGGGGGACACCCCCGAAAACGAGAGGTAGTGCTGTGCCTACGTACACGCCGAAGGCGGGTGACACCACACGTTCGTGGTATGTCATCGACGCCACCGACGTGGTGCTCGGCCGGCTCGCCGTTGCGGCAGCGACTCTGCTGCGCGGCAAGCACAAGCCGACATTCACGCCGAACGTCGACGGTGGCGATTTCGTCATCGTCATCAACGCCGACAAGATCGCCATCAGCGGCGACAAGTTGGATTCCAAGATGGCCTACCGCCACTCGGGTTACCCCGGCGGCCTGCGGGCCCGCACCCTCGGTGACGAGATGGCCAAGCACGCCGACCGTGTCGTCGAGAAGGCGATCGTGGGCATGCTGCCGCACAACAAGCTGAGCCGGCAGATCCAGAAGAAGCTCAAGGTCTACGTCGGGCCGGATCATCCGCACAGCGCACAGCAGCCGATTCCGTTCGAGATCAAGCAGGTGGCCCAGTGACCGAAGCAACCGAGACCGAGACCGCCGTCGAGGCGATCGCCGAGGAGACCGTCGAGACCGCGGACGTCACCCCCGAGGTGACCGAGGTGGCCACGCCGCGCGAGCCGGTCATCATCGACCGCCCGATCCAGACCGTCGGTCGCCGCAAGGAGGCCGTGGTGCGGGTGCGCCTGGTTCCCGGCACCGGCCAGTTCAACCTCGACGGCCGCACGCTGGAGAACTACTTCCCGAACAAGGTGCACCAGCAGCTCATCAAGGCTCCGCTGGTGACGGTGGACCGGGTCGACTCCTTCGACATCTATGCCCACCTCGATGGTGGCGGCCCGTCCGGGCAGGCCGGTGCGCTGCGCCTGGCCATCGCCCGTGCGCTGATCCTGGTGCAGCCGGAGGACCGCCCGGCGCTGAAGAAGGCGGGCTTCCTGACCCGCGATCCGCGCGCCATCGAGCGCAAGAAGTACGGCCTGAAGAAGGCCCGCAAGGCGCCGCAGTACAGCAAGCGCTGACCTGCCGCGCGCCTCGACGCGAGCTCGCCGGGCATGTTCCAGTCCTTCTGGCTGAACATGCCCGGCGAGTTTTTTTGTGCGCCGGCTCACAGCGCGAAAGCCCAGTTCACGGGTGACGCGGCGGCCGATCATTAAGTTTTGGTTTGAATCCTTGGGCCCCCGGCAAGCCTCAGGAGGCCGACCCATGTCGGTTTCCCGAGGTAGGAGGCGGACCTTTCCGGGGGGTCGACGTCCTCCTTCGGGGCTGTGTGGTGAACCTCCCGCAGCTCTGGATCCCTGCCCACAACGCAGCAGAAAAGGAGCAAACATGAACAAGATGAAGAAGACGGCCGCCGGTGTGATTCTGGGTGGCTCGATGCTCGCGGCGGGTGGCCTGAGCCTGGCGCACGCGGCTCCGCCCGAGAGCCAGTCCTTCGTGGGCGACGGCAAGCTGAACGTCACGGTCAGCGTCAACGGCCAGGAGATCGGCGTCATGCAGGACGTCTCGCTGGCCAGCGCCACCACCCTCGCCACGACGGTGTGCCCGGCCCAGGACCTCGCTGGCGCTCTGCCGCAGCTCGACGCGAACCAGGTCGAGTCCGTCCCGGTGTGCACCACCGGCACCGCCGGATTGAGCTACACCTTCTCGCAGAACACCGCCCTCACCGGACCGGGTAACTCCGAGAACGCCCCGGGCCAGAACCGCAACACCGCGACCGTGCCGCCGAGCGCGTCGCCGACGACGCCGGGCCAAATGGGCCGGTAGGAGCTCGCTGAGCTGACGGCACCACCCGCACCCGAACCGGGTGCGGGTGGTGTTTGCGTGGGTGGTCTCGTCTCAATGTCGGTTCGGTCGCGACGTGGCCCGATAACCTCGTCGGTTGTGCCATAAGGCGACGTCTGTGAGAGGTTTGTCCGCATGGGTCGACTGTTCGGGACCGACGGGGTCCGAGGCGTCGCCAACCAGGAGCTGACCGCCGAGTTGGCCCTGGCACTGGGGGCGGCCGCGGCCCGCCGGCTGGCCGCCACCCCGGGCCCGGGCCGACGCTTCGCGGTCATCGGCCGCGACCCGCGCGCCAGCGGGGAGATGCTGGAAGCCGCGGTGATCGCCGGGGTGACCAGCGAGGGCGTAGACGCGCTGCGGGTCGGGGTGCTGCCCACCCCAGCGGTGGCTCACCTCACGGCCGCCTACGGGGCCGACTTCGGGGTGATGATCTCGGCCTCGCACAACCCGATGCCCGACAACGGCATCAAGATCTTCGGTCCCGGCGGGCACAAGCTCGACGACGCCACCGAGGACCGCATCGAGGAGCTGGTGGCCCAGGGACCCGGTCTGCGACCGGTCGGCCCCGGGATCGGCCGGATGCGCGATGCCGCCGACGCGCTCGAGCGCTACCTGCGCCACGTGGGTGCCGCGGCCGCTACCAGGCTGGACGGCATCACCGTCGTCGTCGACTGCGCGAACGGCGCGGCGTCGTGGGCCGCGCCGCGGGCCTATCACGCCGCGGGCGCGCGGGTGATCGCGATCAACGCCGAACCGGACGGCCTGAACATCAACGACGGCTGCGGATCGACGCACCTGGAACAGTTGCAGGCCGCGGTGCTCGCCCACCGGGCGGACCTGGGGCTGGCCCACGACGGGGACGCCGACCGCTGCCTAGCCGTCGACGCCACCGGACAGGTGGTCGACGGCGACTCGATCATGGTGGTGCTGGCGCTGGCCATGCACGAGGCCGGCGAACTGGCCTCCAACACACTGGTCGCCACCGTGATGAGCAATCTGGGGCTGCACCTGGCGATGCGTGAGGCCGGAATAACGGTGATCACCACCGGGGTCGGCGACCGGTACGTGCTCGAGGAGATGCGGGCCGGTGAATACACCCTCGGCGGTGAGCAGTCCGGCCACATCGTGCTGCCCGCCCTGGGCACCACCGGTGACGGCATCGCCACCGGGCTGAGGCTGATGGCGCGGATGGCCCAGACCCGCTCGTCGCTCGCCGCGCTGGCCTCGCCCATGCAGTCGCTGCCGCAGGTGCTGATCAACGTCGAGGTCGCCGACAAGGCCACCGTCGCCGAAGCCCCCGCCGTGCAGGACGCGGTGCGCCAGGCCGAAGCCGAACTCGGCGACACCGGCCGAATCCTGTTGCGCCCGTCGGGGACCGAGCAGATGGTGCGGGTGATGGTGGAAGCCTCCGACGAGGACACCGCCCGCCAACTTGCCCTGCGCGTTGCGAAGTCGGTCAGCGCCGAAGGCTGATCCGCCAACGATTTTGGAACCCGGCCGCCGGGTGCCGCGTCGTATCGGGTGTGAGAAACACAGAAGTGGACACCGCGGCGGTGCGCCTGGCCGCGGGCCGATTCGCCGCCGCCGCCGACATTCTCGACGGCACTCCGGGAGCTTTGCGGTTCGGTGGTGCGCTCGCCGGCCGGGCCCACGCGGCACACGGTGACGCGGTGCGCGCCGCGCTGGACGGGTTGGCCGCCGCGACCGCGCAGTGGTCCAGGGCGGCCGCCGAGATCGCCGCCGCCCTGCGCGCCGACGCCGACCGCTACGCCGAGGCCGAACTGCGCGCCGTGGCGGTGCTGCAATGACAGTCGACGTCGCCGCCCGGCTGGCGCAAGGCCGTCCCGCGGTGGCCAACACCGAGGCCTATGTCGACGCCTGCCGTGCCGTGGGGTACCAGAATGCGGACCTGACCTCGCGCGGCGGCCAGATCGGCGAGTGGTACTCCACCGAGGACGGCCTGGACCTGGCCGCGCTGGACGCGGACTGCGCCGCCCTTCGGGCGGCGGCCGGGGCCGCCGAGGAGGCACTGCGGATCGAGCGGGCGGGAATGGCTGCGCTCGGATCGGCCTGGGGTGGTGAGTCGGGCAGCGCCGCAGCCGGTTTCGTGGAGCGGCACTGTTCGGCCGGCACCGCCGTCGCGGAGGCTGTTCGATCCGCGGCCGAGGTGTGTGCCGCCTTGCGGGACAAGCTGTGGGGTGCCGTCGACGCCAAGGTCGCGGCGGCGACGGCGATCGACGACCGGCGTGCCGGTGAACGCACCGCGTGGTTGGCCGCGGCCCGCACCGTCACGACCGGCGCCGCGGACCGCGAGGCCGCCACCGAGATCGTCCGGCAGCAGATCACGCCCTACGTCGACGCCGACATCCGCACCGAGTGGCTGGGCGCGATGCGCTCGGCCACCAGCGCGGTGGACGCAGCCTACGACGAAGCGACCGGGACCTTGGGCGCCCGCGGCGCGGTGGATTTCGCGGTCCCCGCACAATTGGGGCCGCCGATTCCGGCCCCGGCGACTGCGACGCGGGTCCCGGCCGTCGAGTCGCCCCTGCCGGCCGGCATCACGCCCGCAGCCGTACCGGTCCTCCCCGCGGCGGCGTCGGCACCGGAGATGCCTGCCGTCGCACCGGTCCCGGAGATGCCTGCGGCGCAACCGGTCCCACCCGCGGCTATGCCGACACCGCCGGCCACCGACCTCGCGCCGCCGCTGGGTGGGCCGGGCGCGGGGATACCCGCCGGCGGCGGAACCGGGTTGGGATCGGGCGGGGGACTGTCGGCGCTGGTGAGCGAGATCATCGACGCGCTCGGCGGCCTGTTCGACGAGCCGACCGATGATGCGGGCGGTCCCGCGGATGGGGATGTGGTCGACCCCGTCGACCCACCGGATGGCAAACCCGACGAGCCCGACGAGAAGCCGGCCGATGAGAAGCCGGCCGACGAGAAGCCGGCCGACGACGAACCGGTCGCGGGCGAGGAACCGGTTGTGCCGCAACCGGATCCGATCGTCCCCGATGCGACCGCGCCGCCTCCCGTGGAGCCCGAGCCCGAGCCCGAACCGGCACCGGCCGTTCCACCGCCGGGCCCACCCGAACCCGATCCGTCGACACCGTGCGACATCGCCGCCGACGAGCTGCCGCAGGTGGGCCAATGACCGACAAGAGCAGCCGGCCGGTGTCGCCACCGGGGTCGCGGCGGGTGTTGCGTCCGGCCGATCAGCAGCGGGCGGCCACGCCGCCGGTCATCCGGCCGCGCTGAGAGCTCAGGGCAGCAGCTGCTGCAAATCCTCAACGTAGCGCACGTATTCGGCGGCGTCGGTGGCGACCGGCGTGGCCAGCAGCGTGGTGACCCCGGCCTCGGCGAAGGCCGCGATGCGTTCCTTGACGAAACCGCGCGGGCCGATCAGTGAGACGCCGCGCACCAGATCGTCGGGCACGGCGGCGACGGCCTCGGCCTTGCGTCCTGACAGATACAGCTCCTGGATGCGGTCAGCCACGTCGCCGTAGCCGTACTTGGTCGCGATGTTGTGGTAGAAGTTGCGTCCCTTGGCGCCCATTCCGCCGATGTAGAGCGCGAGCTGGGGCTTGGCCCATTGCAGCCGCTCCTCGACGTCGTCGCCGACGGCGACCGAGACGCTGGCCATGACGTCGAGTTCGCCGAGCGCCTTGTCGCGCTTGGCTTTTCCGGCCCGCAGTGCCTCGCCCCACACGTCATCGGCCTTCTCCGGATTGAAGAACACCGGCTGCCAGCCCTCGGCGATCTCGGCGGTGAGCTGCACGTTCTTCGGCCCCAGCGCGGCGATGTGGATCGGAATGCGTTCCCGCACCGGTTCGTTGATGATCTTCAGCGGCTTGCCCAGGCCGGTGCCGCGGTCGGCGGGCAAGGGGATCTGGTAACTCTTCCCGTCGTAGACGAGCTTATCGCGGCGCCACACCTTCCGGCAGATCTCCACCACCTCCCGCGTGCGGCCCAGGGGGGCATCGAACGGCACGCCGTGGAAGCCCTCCACGACCTGGGGGCCGGAGGTGCCCAGGCCCAACTGGAAGCGCCCGTCGGAGACGTAGTCCAGGCCGGCGGCCGTCATCGCCATCAGGGCGGGGGTGCGGGAGTAGATCGGCACCACGCCGAAGCCCAACTGGATCGAGGAGGTCTTGGCGGCCAGGTAGCCGGTCTGGCTGACCGCGTCGAAGGAGTACGCCTCGGGGACCAGCACGATCCCGACACCGGCCTTCTCGAGAGCGACCACCTGATCGACGGACTCTTTGAAACCGCCCGCGTAGGGCAGGAAGATGCCGGTGCGCATGGACCGGTTATATCACCAACCAGTTGGTAGGGCGAGGATGCGGGCTACTTGAGCAGGGCGACGATCCGTTCCTCGGGCGTCACGGCCGGCGCGTCCGGATCCGGCTGCTGGGTCTTCGGCAGGGCGGCGTCGGCCTCGCTGAACTCGCGGTAGGCCTTGTCGCCGGTGAGGTGGAACAGCAGAAACCCGGTCAGCAGCGCCCGCACCGTCCTCTGCGTGCTGCTGCTGGACCCGGGCAGGCCCAGCACCCGCGAGAAGCGGCGCTTCTCGGCCAGACCGGACGCCTTGGCCTTGGCGACGATCTTCAGCACCGAGCCCTCCCAGGCCTGTGCCAGTTCGAGGGCATCGGTGCGCAGGGATTGGGCGTCGTCGGGGGCGGCCAGCACCAGGCCGGGAATCTTCAGGCCGGCCGCCGGCTGCTGGGACGGCGGCTTGGTGACCGCGGGAAACAGCGCCGCGGCCGCCTTCGGGTGCAACCCCGGGCCGGTCCCGGCCAGGCCCGCCGCGGCGAACACCGCCGCCGCGGCACCGAAGCCGTGCCCGGCCACCGCGAGCTTGGTCGGGTGCACGCTGATCTGCCCCGGCCCCAGCCGCACCCCGGCGATGATGTCCAGCGTCGTGCCCAGGTCGTAGGCCAGGTTGAGCACCGACGGGGCTACGCCGCGCTCGGTGTCCGGGGCGGCGGCGACGATGCCCCAGGACGCCAGGTGCTCCAGCGTCCGGTGGTAGTGACCGACATCTGTGAGCCAATCGTGGCCGAAGGCCACACCGGGCAGATTGAAGCCGGATTCGGGGGTGTACACGACCCCCGGGATGCCGGCAAAGGCCAGGTCACCCCGCAAAACCTTGTTGGGGCCGCGGCGGGTCAGCGCCGCGAAGAGTTTGCGGGTGCGGGCCACCCCACGACCGTAGCCCACCGGGGTGGCGCCGTTGCTGCACTACCCTGGATAGCCATGTGCGGAATCGTGGCTTACGTCGGGCATCGCCCGGCCTGTGAGGTCGTGATCGACGCACTGCGCCGGATGGAATACCGCGGCTACGACTCCTCGGGGGTCGCGATCCTCGACGGTGACGGCGGGCTGACGGTGCGCCGTCGCGCGGGCCGGCTGGCCAACCTGGAGGCGGCGTTGGCCGAGACCGACGCCGCCGCGCTGGCCGGTACCTCCGGGGTCGGGCACACCCGCTGGGCCACCCACGGCAGGCCCACCGACCGCAACGCCCACCCGCACCGCGACGCCGCCGGCAAGTTCGCGGTCGTGCACAACGGCATCATCGAGAACTTCGCGACGCTGCGCCACGAACTGGAAGCCCTCGGGGTGGAGTTCGCCAGCGACACCGACACCGAGGTCGCGGTGCACCTGGTCGCCCGCGCCTACCGGGAGGGCCCGACCGCGGGCGACTTCGTCGCGTCGGTGTTCGCGGTGCTGCGCCGGCTCGAGGGCCACTTCACGCTGGTGTTCGCCCACGCCGACGATCCGGGCACCATCGTCGCCGCCCGCCGGTCCACCCCGCTGGTCGTCGGGGTGGGGGACGGCGAGATGTTCATCGGCTCCGATGTCGCCGCTTTCATCGAGTTCACCCGCGAGGCCGTCGAACTCGGACAGGACCAGGCCGTGGTGATCACCGCCGACGGCTACCGCATCTATGACTTCGACGGCAACGACGCCGCCGGCGACGCCCGGCACTTTCACATCGACTGGGATCTCTCGGCCGCCGAGAAGGGTGGCTATGACTACTTCATGCTCAAGGAGATCGCCGAGCAGCCCGCCGCGGTCTCCGACACCCTGCTGGGGCATTTCGTCGACGGCCGCATCGTTCTCGACGAGCAGCGGTTGAGCGATCAGGAACTGCGCGAGGTCGACAAGGTCTTCATCGTCGCCTGCGGCACCGCCTTCCACTCCGGGCTGCTGGCCAAGTACGCCATCGAGCACTGGACCCGGCTGCCCGTCGAGGTGGAGGTGGCCAGCGAGTTCCGCTACCGCGACCCGGTGCTCGACCGCGGCACCCTGGTGATCGCCATCTCCCAGTCCGGCGAGACCGCCGACACCCTGGAGGCCGTCCGGCACGCCAAGGCCCAGAAGGCGAAGGTCCTGGCCATCTGCAACACCAACGGCAGTCAGATCCCGCGCGAGGCCGACGCCGTCCTCTACACCCGGGCCGGACCGGAGATCGGCGTCGCCGCCACCAAGACGTTCCTGGCCCAGATCGCCGCCAACTATCTCGTCGGGCTGGCGCTGGCCCAGGCCCGCGGCACCAAGTACCCCGACGAGGTGCAGCGCGAGTACGAAGAGCTGGTCGCGATGCCCGACCTGGTGGCGCGGGTCCTCGAGCACATCGGCCCGGTGACCGAACTGGGCCGGCGGTTCGCGCAGTCGCCGACCGTGCTCTTCCTCGGCCGCCACGTCGGCTACCCGGTGGCGCTGGAGGGTGCCCTCAAGCTCAAGGAACTGGCCTACATGCACGCCGAGGGCTTCGCCGCCGGTGAGCTCAAGCACGGCCCGATCGCGCTGATCGAGGAGGGCCTGCCGGTGATCGTGGTGATGCCGTCGCCGAAGAACTCCGCTGTGCTGCACGCCAAGCTGCTCAGCAACATCCGGGAGATCCAGGCGCGCGGCGCGATCACCATCGTGATCGCGGAGGAGGGCGACGACACCGTCCGGCCGTACGCCGACCACATCATCGAGATGCCCGCGGTGTCAACGCTTTTCCAGCCGCTGCTCTCGACGGTTCCGCTGCAGGTGTTCGCCGCCTCGGTGGCCCGCGCCCGCGGCTACGACGTGGACAAGCCGCGCAACCTGGCCAAGTCCGTCACGGTCGAATAGCGGCTCAGCCCGCCACCGCCGTCTGCTGGTACAGCACCAGCCGCCAGCCGTCGGCGGTGCGCCGGTACACCGACGACATCGCGCCGACGAACGGTTCGTCGGCGCCGTCGCGTTCGGCCCGGCCGACATAGACCAGCGCCGCGCTGTCGTCGCCGGCCGGGATCACCCGCGGGTCGGTCAGGTCGAAGGCCCGCCACGGCGGCGCCTGCCCGAGTGCGGCCACCACCGCATCCCGGTCCATCACCGCGCCGTTGGCCAGCACCATCACCGCGTCGTCGGTCATCACCTCGCCGTAGAAGCGGTCCCCGGCGGAGTCGCACAGAGATCGCCAGCCGGCCTGTTCGAGTTCTAGCAGTTCGGAGAGCAACTGTTGATCGGTCATGCCGGCGGGTACCCGCGGGGACTTCAGTTCTATGCACGCCCCCGGGACGTACCCTTGGTCCCGATGCGGCACTACTACACCGCCGACGCCATCCGCGCGGCCGAGGCGCCCCTGCTGGCGAGCCTGCCCGACGGGGTGCTGATGCGGCGCGCCGCCCACGGGTTGGCCACCGCGGCGGGCCGCGAGTTGCGGCGCCGCACCGGCGGCATCGCGGGCCGCCGGATCTGCGCGGTCGTGGGCTCCGGGGACAACGGCGGTGACGCGCTGTGGGCCGCGACGTTCCTGCGCCGCCGGGGTGCGGGTGCCAGCGCGGTGCTGCTCAACCCGGAGCACACCCACGCCAAGGCGCTGGCGGCGTTCCGCGCCGCCGGCGGCCGAGTGGTGCCGGGGGTTCCCGAGTCCACCGAACTGGTGCTCGACGGCGTGGTTGGGATCTCCGGCAGCGGCCCGCTGCGCCGGCCGGCCGCCGAGATCTTCGACGCCGTCGAGGCCGCGGGCATTCCCGTTGTCGCCGTTGACATCCCGAGCGGCATCGACGTGCAGACCGGTGCCATCACCGGGCCGGCGGTACACGCCGCGCTCACGGTGACCTTCGGCGGGCTCAAGCCGGTGCACGCGCTGGCGGACTGCGGCCGCGTCGAACTCGTCGACATCGGCCTGGAACTGCCGGCCACCGATGTGCTCGGCTTCGACGCCGCCGATGTCAAGGCCCGCTGGCCGGTGCCCGGCCCGCACGACGACAAGTACACCCAGGGCGTGACCGGCGTCCTGGCCGGCTCGTCGGCCTATCCGGGCGCCGCCATCCTGTGCAGCGGCGCCGCGGTGGCGGCGACCTCCGGCATGGTGCGCTACGCCGGGACCGCGGCCGCCGAGGTGGTGTCGCACTGGCCGGAGGTGGTCGCCGCGCCGAACGCGGCCGCCGCGGGCCGCGTGCAGGCCTGGGCCGTCGGGCCCGGCCTGGGCACCGACGAGGCGGCGGTGACCGCGCTGACCTACGCGCTGAACAGCGACCTGCCGGTGATCGTCGACGCCGACGGGCTCACCATCCTGTCCCACCACCCCCACCTGGTATCCGAACGTGACGCGCCGACGGTGCTGACGCCGCACGCGGGGGAGTTCGAGCGGCTGGCCGGAGCGGGGCCGGGGATGGACCGGGTGGCGGCCACCCGCCGGTTGGCCGACGCGTTCGGGGCCACCGTGCTGCTGAAGGGCAACGTCACCGTCATCGCCGAACCCGGCGGACCGGTCTACCTCAACCCCGCCGGTGGGTCGTGGGCCGCCACCGCCGGATCCGGTGACGTGCTGTCCGGCGTCATCGGCGCGCTGCTGGCCGCCGGCCTGGCCCCGGTCGAGGCGGCCGCCGCCGCCGCGTTCGTGCACGCCCACGCGGCCAATGCCTCGGCCGCCGACCCAGGCCCGGCATCGGCGCCCACCTCGGCATCGCGCATCCTCGCCCACATCCGTTCCGCCGTCGCAGCACTCTGAGAGAGAAGGAACCATGCCGCACGTCAAGTACCGCTCCCCGTCGATCGCACCGGCGTACACGGGACGGCTGTCGACCAACCCGATCCCGTCGCTGCGGCTGCCCGCGAAATCCATGGAGCCGGCCGCGGCCTACCGGTTCATCCACGACGAGTTGATGCTCGACGGCAGCTCGCGGCTGAACCTCGCCACGTTCGTCACCACCTGGATGGACCCCGAGGCCGAGAAGCTGATGGCCGAGACGTTCGACAAGAACATGATCGACAAGGACGAGTACCCGGCCACCGCGGCGATCGAAAGCCGTTGTGTAGCAATGGTCGCCGATCTCTTCCATGCCGAGAACCTGCTCGACGACGACGCCTCCACCGCGATCGGGGCCTCGACCATCGGGTCGTCGGAGGCGGTGATGCTCGGCGGCCTGGCGCTGAAGTGGCGGTGGAAGGAGCGGGTCGGCGGCCAGGACGAGAACGCCTGGAAGACCCGCACCCCCAACCTGGTGATGGGCTCCAACGTGCAGGTGGTGTGGGAGAAGTTCTGCCGGTACTTCGAGGTCGAGCCGCGCTACCTGCCGATGGCGCAGGACCGTTACGTGATCACCCCCGAGCAGGTGGTCGAGGCCGTCGACGAGGACACCATCGGAGTGGTCGGGATTCTGGGCACCACCTACACCGGTGAGCTCGAGCCGATCGCCGAGATCTGCGCCGCCCTCGACCAACTCGAGAAGGACAGGGGGCTCGACATCCCGGTGCACGTGGACGCCGCCAGTGGAGGGTTTGTGGTGCCGTTCCTGCACCCGGAGGTCGACTGGGACTTCCGGCTGCCGCGGGTGGCATCCATCAACGTCAGCGGCCACAAGTTCGGGCTGACCTACCCGGGCATCGGATTCGTGGTGTGGCGCAACGCCGACGCGCTACCCGAGGACCTGGTCTTCCGGGTGAACTATCTCGGCGGTGACATGCCGACCTTCACGCTGAACTTCTCCCGGCCGGGCAACCAGGTGGTGGGCCAGTACTACAACTTCCTTCGGCTGGGCCGCGCCGGATACACCCATGTGATGCAGTGCCTTTCCGACACCGCGCGCTGGTTCTCCGACCAGTTGGAGAACTGCCACCACTTCGACGTCATCTCCGACGGTTCGGCCATTCCGGTGGTGGCGTTCAAGTTGTCCGGGGACTTCGGCTACACCGAGTTCGACGTGTCGGCCGCGCTGCGCTCCTACGGCTGGCAGGTGCCCGCCTACACCATGCCCGACGGCGCCGAGGACGTCTCGGTGCTGCGGGTGGTGGTGCGGGAGGGCTTCTCCGCCGACTTGGCCCGTTCGCTGTGGGAGGACCTGAACGCGGTGTTGGGCCATCTCGACGCGATCAAGCCGGACGGCCACTTCGAGGAACAGCATTTCGCGCATTAGCCGCTGCGCCGAGTGTGGGCCTCCCACACTCGCGGCCAGCGGATCCGCCCTCCTCCGCCCCGTGCCCCGGCGGCCTCGTCGCGCCGCCCGCGCTAGCGGATCCGTTCGTTGGCCGGGTCGTAGATCGCCTTGAGCGACACGCTGATCGGATGGATCACGCCGCCGACGTCGACCGCGTAGCTGCCCGCCCGCACCCACTCCGGCGTCACGACGGTGTCCACACCCGCGCGCAGGTAGGCCAGTCCCACGCAAGCGCCGGTGGTGGCGCCCCACGCCGCCGATGTCACCTGACCGGCGACCGCGCCGTCGCGCAGGATCAGCTCACCGCCCCACAGCATCGGGTCCGGGGTGTCGACGGCGAAGCTCACCAGCCGCTTGCGCGGCCCGTCGGAGCGGGCTCGCTCAACCGCCGCGCGGCCGAGGAAGTCGACGTCGGTCTTCAGCTTGCAGGCGAACAGCAGACCGGCCTCGACGGGGTTCTCACCGGGTGTCAGCTCACGGCCGAAGGCGCGGTAGCCCTTCTCCAGCCGCATCGACTCGATGGCGTAGTAGCCGCCGCGGCCGACGCCGAAGCGTTCCCCGACCCGCAGCAGGTCCTCGTACACCCCGACCGCGAACTCGGCGGGAACGTAGAGCTCCCAACCGAGTTCGCCGACGTAGGTGATCCGGGTGGCCCGCACCGTGGCGTAACCCAGCGCGATCAGCCGGCTGGTGCCGAACGGGAAGGCCGCATCGGACAGGTCGGCGTCGGTGAGGGCGGCCAGCAGGTCACGGGAGCGCGGGCCCATCACGCCGAACACCGCCAACGCCGACGTCACGTCGACCAGTTCGGCCCGCGCACCGGCCGGCATGTTCCTGGTGATGTGGTCCTTGTCCCGTTCGGTGGTGGCCGCGCTGCTGACGATAAGGAACTCGGTGGCCCCGGTGCGGGTCACGGTAACGTCGGACTCGTAGGTTCCGCGTCCGTTGAGCATGCCGGTGTACACCGACCTGCCCACCGGCACAGCCACATCCGCGGTGCACAGCCACTGCAGCGCCCGTTCGGCATCCGGCCCGGCGAGCAGGTACTTCGAGAACGACGTCTGATCGAACACCGTGACGCCTGTGCGGGTGTTGAGCTGTTCGGCCGCCGACCAGTCCAGCCAGTTCTGCTTGCCCCAGGAGTACTCGATCACCGGCTCGGTGCCGGGTGGCGCGAAAAAGTTGGCCCGCTCCCAGCCCATCCGGCTGCCGAAGTTGGCGTTGGCGGCCACCAGCAGGTGGTGCACCGGGGAGCGGCGGAACGGCCGGGCGGTGGTGAGTTCGCGGTTGGGCCAGGGGATTTCGTAATGCACGCCGAGCACCTCGGCCACCCGGTCGTGCAGCCAGGCCACGTTGCCGTTGAAGGGGGCGAAGCGGCGGATGTCGACGCCCGTGAGATCGGTGGTGGGTGAACCGTTGACGATCCACTCGGCCAGCGCGCGCCCGGCCCCGCCGGCCGAGGCGATGCCGACCGAGTTGAATCCCGCACCGACGAAGAAGTTCGCGCACTCCGGGGCCTCGCCGAGGATGAACTGGTTGTCCGGGGTGAAGCTCTCCGGGCCGTTGTAGAGCTTCTTGCAACCGGTGTGCTCCAGGGCCGGAATCCGCAGCAGCGCATTGCGCATAAGGATCTCGAAGTGCTCCCAGTCCTCGTCGAGCAGCTGGAACTCGAAGGGGTACGGGATCTTGTCGGGGGCCACCCAGGGCTTGGCCTCGGGTTCGAACCCGCCGATCACCAGGCCGCCGACCTCCTCCTTGAAGTAGGTGTAGCCGTCGGGGTCGCGCAGGATCGGCAGGTCCGGGTGCACCCCGGCGATGGTTTCGGTGACGACGTAGAAGTGCTCGGCCGAGTACAGCGGCACGTTGACCCCGGCCAGCGCGCCGATCGCCTTGGCCCACTGCCCGGCGCAGTTGACCACGACCTCGGCCTCGATGTCCCCGGCGTCGGTGCGCACGCCGGTCACCGCCCTACCGTCGGTGAGCACATCGATCACCCGCACCCGCTCGAAGACCCTGGCGCCGCGCTGCCGGGCGCCCTTGGCCAACGCCATCGTCAGGTCGGTCGGGTTGGCCTTGCCGTCGGCGGGCAGCCAGATCGCGCCCACCAGGTCGTCGACCCGCATCACCGGATAGCGCTCGAAAGCCTCGTCCGGACTGAGCAGTTCGCAGTCCAGGTCATAGGCCGCCGCGCTGGCGGCGGTGCGGCGCAGCTGCGTCATCCGGTCCTCGGTGCGGGCCACCGTCACACCACCGCACTGCTTGTAGCCGGCGCTGAGCCCGGTCTCGGCCTCCAACTCGGCATAGAGCGCCGTCGAGTACTGCACCAGCCGGGTGCCGCTCTCCGAGGCGCGCAGCTGACCCACCAGTCCGGCGGCGTGCCACGTCGTGCCGCAGGACAGCTGGCCCTGCTCCAGCAGCACCACATCGGTGCGGCCCAGTTTGGTCAGGTGATAGGCCACGCTGGCGCCGACGACGCCGCCGCCGACGATGACGATCTGGGCGCGGTCGGGTAGCTCACGGGTGGACATGGGTTCCCCCCTAGTCAGCGGCTTGCGCGTCGTCGAGCAGCCGGGCGAAATCCGGGCCACGGAACTCGGCGACCGCGGATTCGTAGCGTTCCATCGCCCAGGCCCAGAAGTCGAAGTCGATTGCGCTGGAGCCGTTCTGGATGCAGCCCCACAGCGTCCAGCCGTACTTGCCTACGATGCCCTGCAGCCGTGCGCGGGCGGTCTTGTTGCGCAGCGGGCGCCCGTAGTACAGCGTGACGAGTTCGGCCAGCTGGTCTTCTGACAGCCCACACTCGGCCCAGATGTTACCGAGTTCGAAGCATGGGTCGTTGTTGCCGGAGTACTCGTAGTCGATCAGCCACACCCGCTCGCCGTTGTCGACGAAGTTGCCCGCCAGCAGGTCGTTGTTGCACGGCACCGTGGTGGAGTCGGTGGCCGCCAGCACCCGCCGGATCTCGGCGAACGCCGGCGCGAAGTCGAGGTAGTCGCCGGGAAGGCGAAAGCCCTTGTCCTGAACCACCTTCAGGTATGCGGGCTGACGCTCGAACATGTCGAACCGATCGCGGAAGCGGGGCCCGGCGTGCAGGCCGCGCACCCCGGTCGCCACCCGGGCCAGCACCCCGGGGCGTTGCAGGTCGGCGTTGGTCAGGGTGACACCCTCGAGGAAACCGACCAGCAGGATGCCCAGATCAGGGCGGTAGTCGATCACCGGTGCGCCCACCCCGGCCTCGGCGGCCGCCCTGCTGTTGTAGAACTCGTTGTCGCGGTCGATGCCGAGCAGGTTCTGGGCGTTGATGCTGCATCGCGCGACGTAGGCGCCGGTCGGCGTGGTGATCTTCACGTTGCGGTTGGTCAGACCGCCGGAGAGTTCCTCGAGCCGGCGCGGCCGGCCGGCCAGGGCCGGAAGCTGCTCGAGCAGCGCATCCAGTTCCGAGTCGGAGAGGAACGGCATGTTCGCAAAGACTAGGTTATTGACCCGTGCCGCCGTATCCGGTTCCGCGTGCCGCCCACGACGTGATTGCGCAATGGGCCGCGGCCGACAACCCGGCCGTCATCTTCGATTTCAACGGCACCCTCTCCGACGACGAGCCCATCCTGTTCCGGATCTTCGCCGAGCTCTTCGCCGAACATCTGGACTGGGCCATGACGCAGGACGACTACGACCGGCACCTGCTCGGCCACAGCGACCGCGAGATCGTCGAGAAGGCGCTGGGGATGGCCGGGGTCGACGCGCCGGTCGATCCGCTGCTGGAGTTGCGCAAGCGCCGCTACCGCGAACTGGTCGCGCACGACAATCCGATCGCCGCCGACACCGTCGCCCTGGTGGGCGTGCTGGCCGACCACGGCGTGCCGATGGCGATCGTCACCGGCGCGCAGCGCGACGACGTCCGCGCGGTCCTGGCGGCCAGCCCGGTCGGGGAGGTGATCACCGTCGTCGTCGCCGAGGAGGACGTCCGCCGTGGCAAGCCCGACCCGGAGGGTTTCCGCGCCGGCGCCGCGCTGCTCGGGCGCGAGCCGACCGACGTGCTGGTATTCGAGGACTCGGTGCCCGGGATACGGGGCGCGCTGGCGGCCGGCATGCGCTGCATCGCCGTCGGCACCGCGCCCGGCGACGAGGTGCGGGCGGTGGCCCCGGCCGTGGTTCCGGGGCTGTCCACAGGCCTGCTCGACGCCGTGCTGCCGCGGCTGCGGAATCGGGGCCCGGCGGGCCGGTGACGGCGACACCGGGCCTGCTCAGCGCCCTGTTCGGTGCCCGGCGGGCCGGTTCTGGGACAATCGTCGGCAGTGAGGAGAACATGCACACGACATCGGTGACCCCGTCGACGCACTCCCAGCTCCCCGCTGCGAGCGCGGAGGCCGTCGTCGATCTGGGGGCAATTGCCCACAACGTGCGCGTTCTGCGTGAACACGCCGGCCCGGCGCAGGTCATGGTGGTGGTCAAGGCGGACGCCTACGGCCACGGCGCGACCCAGGTCGCCCGCGCGGCGCAGGCGGCCGGCGCGGCCGAACTCGGGGTGGCCACCATCGACGAGGCGCTGAGCCTGCGCCGCGACGGCATCACCGCCCCGGTGCTGGCCTGGCTGCATCCGCCCGGCACCGATTTCGCGCCCGCGCTGACCGCCGGGGTGCAGATCGGGGTGTCCTCGGTGCGGCAGGTCGAGGAACTGCTCGACGCGGTCGACCGCACCGGCCGCACCGCCGAGCTGACCATCAAGGTCGACACCGGGCTGAACCGAAATGGGGTCAGCGCCGCAGAGTATCCGGCGGTGCTCGACGCGGTGCTGCGCGCCACCGCCGGCGAGGCGATCCGGGTGCGCGGAATCATGTCGCACCTGGCCAACGGCGACCTCCCCGAGGACCCGCTCAACGACCTGCAGGCCAAGCGGTTCACCGAGATGCTCGCCGAGGCCCGTCGCCGCGGCGTCGATTTCGAGGTGGCGCACCTGTCGAACTCGCCGTCGGCGATGACCCGGCCGGACCTGGCGTTCGACATGGTGCGCCCCGGTATCGCGGTGTACGGGCTGAGCCCGATCCCCGACCTCGGCGACATGGGCCTGCGCCCGGCCATGACGCTCAAGTGCACCGTCGCGATGGTCAAGCCGGTGCAGGCCGGCGAGGGAGTCTCTTACGGCCACAAGTGGATCGCCGAACGCGACACCAACTTGGCGCTGTTACCGGTCGGGTATGCCGACGGTGTCTACCGCGCCCTGGGCGGGCGGATCGATGCGCTGATCAATGGGCGGCTGCGCCGGAGCGTCGGCCGCATCTGCATGGACCAGTTCGTGGTCGACCTCGGCCCGGGTGAACCCGACGTCGCCGAGGGTGACGAGGCGATCCTGTTCGGGCCCGGCACATCCGGGGAGCTCACCGCCCAGGACTGGGCCGACCTGCTGGGCACGATCCACTACGAGGTCGTCACCAGCCCGCGCGGGCGGGTGGTGCGCAGCTACCGGGAGGCGGACGCCGGTGGCGACTGATCCGGGGCCGACGCCGAATCCCAAGCCCGCCAAGGGCATCGACGAACGCCTGGCCCGCCAGGCCGCCAAGAGCGCCGAACGACTGGCGCGCAAGGCCGGCAATCCGCGGCTGCGCCCCGGCAAGAAGGCGGGCCTGATGGCCGGTGTCGCCGGACTGAGCGCGGTGGGCACCGTCGCCGGGGTCTCGGCCGCGAGGGCGCTGCGCCACAAGGAGTACATCGAAGACGCCTATAGCGGTGAGGATTTCGCGCTGCTGGAGGCCGACCGCGGCTGCGTGATCACCACGCCGGACGGGGTGCCGCTGGTGGTCCGCGAGGTCGGCCCGGTGACCGCGCCGCTGACGGTGGTGTTCGCGCACGGATTCTGCCTGCGGATGGGCTCGTTCCACTTCCAGCGCGCCGCCCTGGCCGAGCAGTGGGGCGAGCAGGTGCGGATGGTGTTCTACGACCAGCGCGGCCACGGCCAGTCCGGCGCGGCGCCGGTGCAGACCTACACGGTGAGCCAGCTCGGCCAGGACCTGGAAACCGTTCTGCAGGTGATGGTTCCGCGCGGCCCGGTGATCCTGGTCGGGCACTCCATGGGCGGCATGACGGTGCTCTCGCATGCCCGGCAGTTCCCGGAGAAGTACGGCAAACGCATCATCGGTGCGGCGTTGATCTCCTCGGCCGCCGAGGGGCTGCCGCGTTCGCCGCTCGGCGAGATCCTGCAGAACCCCGCGCTGGAGGCGGTACGGTTTGCGGCGCGCTATGCCCCGAAGCTGGTGCTCCGTACCCGGGGCGCGGCACGTTCGGTGCTGCGGCCGATCCTGAAGACGGCCTCCTACGGCGACGACCACGTGAGCCCGAGCGTTGTGGCGTTCACCGAGAACATGATTCACGACACCCCGATCCCCACCTTGGTGGAGTTCCTGCACGCCCTGGAGGTCCACGACGAGAGTGCGGCGCTGCCGGTGCTGGCCGGGATTCCGACGATGATCGCCTGCGGCGACCACGACGTGCTGACCCCGGTCATCCACTCCGAGGAGATGGCGGCGGTGCTGCCGGACTCCGAACTGGTGGTGGTCCCCGGCGCCGGGCACCTGGTGCAACTCGAGACGCCGCAGGTCATCAACGACGCGCTGGTCCGGCTGGTCGAGCGCGCGACACCGTCGAAACTCGTCGCGCTGACCCGGCGGTGGAAGGCGCGGACCCGGCATGCGTGAGCGTCTGGGCCACGTTCGAAAGACCGAGACGGGCACCGTGGAACTGCCCACCGTCGAGGACACCATGGCCTTCGGGGAACGGTTGGGCAGGCAACTGCGCGCGGGCGACGTCGTCGTGCTCTCCGGTCCGCTCGGCGCCGGAAAGACGGCTCTCACCAAGGGAATCGCGCTCGGCATGGACGTCGAAGGCCCGGTGACCTCGCCCACCTTCGTGCTGGCCCGGGTGCACCGGCCGCGCGGCACCGGGCGGCCCGCGCTGGTGCATGTCGACGTCTACCGGCTGCTCGACCGCACCGGCGCCGAACTGCTCGGCGAGCTGGACTCGCTTGATCTCGATACCGATCTCGAGGATGCGGTCGTGGTGGTCGAGTGGGGTGAAGGGCTGGCCGAACGGTTGTCCGACAACCACCTCGACATCTCCTTGCAGCGTTGTGTCGACACCGACGTGCGGATCGCGCACTGGCAGTGGAGCCGCGCATGACACACCTCGTCCTGGCCATCGACACCGCCACCCCGGCCGTCACCGCCGCCGTGGTGCGCCGCGACGACACCGGCATCGCGGTTGCCGCACAGCGGGTTCGGGTAGACGCCCGCGCGCACGCCGAACTGCTCACCCCAAACGTGCTCGCGTCCGTCGCCGAGGCCGATCTGCGGATGGCCGACCTCGACGCCGTCGTGGTGGGCTGCGGGCCGGGGCCGTTCACCGGCCTGCGGGTGGGCATGGCCACCGCCGCCGCCTACGGACATGCGCTGGGCGTGCCGGTCCACGGGGTGTGCAGCCTCGATGCCATCGGCGTACTGACCACCGGCGAGGTGCTGGTGGCCACCGACGCCCGCCGCCGCGAGGTGTATTGGGCGCGCTATCGCGACGGGGTTCGGGTCGAGGGTCCCGAGGTCGGCGCCGCGGCCGACATCGCGCTGGGCGCCGCCGACCGGGTGGCCGGCCCGCCCGAGGTGGCCGCCGGGTTCGGGCTGCCCGGTATCGAGCCGCACTATCCGACCGCGGCCGGACTGGTCGCCGCGGTCGGGGACTGGGCCGCCGAGCCGGGTCCGCTGCTCCCGCTGTATCTGCGCAGGCCGGATGCCAAGACGCTCGCCGAGCGCGGGGTGGCGCGGTGAAGGTCTCGTACGGCTCGCTGCGCAAGCGTGACGCCGCGCGCTGCGCGGAACTCGAGACGCAGCTGTTCGAGGGTGACGATCCCTGGCCGGAGATCGCCTTCGTGCGCGAGCTGGCCGCGTCGCACAACCGCTACATCGCCGCCCGGGTGGACGACAAGCTGGTCGGCTACGCGGGCATCTCGCGGCTCGGGCGCACCCCGCCGTTCGAGTACGAGATCCACACCATCGGTGTGGACCCCGCCTACCAGGGCAACGGCATCGGACGGCGGATGATGACCGAGTTGCTCGACTTCGCCGGCCCGGGCAGCCCGGTGTACCTGGAGGTGCGCACCGACAACGAACCGGCGATCGGGCTCTACGCCAGTCTCGGCTTCGAGAAGGTCGCCGTCCGCAAGCGCTACTACCGGGTCAGCGGCGCCGACGCCTACACCATGCGACGGGATTCAGTTTCATGATCGTTCTCGCCATCGAAACCTCCTGCGACGAAACGGGTGTCGGCATCGCGCGGCTGGACGCCGACGGCACCGTGACGCTGCTGGCCGACGAGGTGGCCTCCAGCGTCGACGAGCACACCCGCTACGGCGGGGTGGTGCCCGAGATCGCCTCCCGCGCCCACCTCGAATCGCTGGGCCCGACCATGCGCCGCGCGCTGGCCACCGCAGGCGTCGAGGCGCCCGACGTCGTCGCGGCCACCATCGGTCCCGGCCTGGCCGGTGCGTTGCTGGTCGGCGTGGCCGCCGCCAAGGCCTACGCCGCCGCCTGGGGCGTCCCGTTCTACGCGGTCAACCACCTCGGCGGGCACCTGGCCGCCGACGTCTACGACCACGGCCCGCTGCCCGAAAGCGTCGGGCTCCTGGTCTCCGGAGGCCACACCCACCTGCTGTACGTGCGCTCGCTGGGTGAGCCGATCGAGGAACTCGGCAGCACCGTCGACGACGCGGCGGGCGAGGCCTACGACAAGGTGGCCCGACTGCTGGGGCTGGGCTATCCCGGCGGCAAGGCGCTCGACGACCTGGCTCGCACCGGGGACCGCGACGCCATCGCCTTCCCGCGCGGCATGACCGGTCCGCGCGATCACCGGTTCGCGTTCAGCTTCTCCGGCGTCAAGACCGCGGTGGCCCGCTACGTCGAGGGTCATCCCGACGCGTCGACCGCCGACGTCGCCGCCGGATTCCAGGAGGCGGTGGCCGATGTGCTGACCGCCAAGGCGGTGCGGGCGGCGCTGGAGATGGAGGTCTCGACGCTGTTGATCGCCGGCGGGGTGGCAGCCAACTCCCGATTGCGCGAACTGGCCGAAGAGCGTTGCGCCGAAGCGGGATTGACGTTGCGGATTCCGCGGCCGAGGCTGTGCACCGACAACGGCGCGATGATCGCCTCGTTCGCGGCGCAGCTGATCGCGGCCGGTGCGTCGCCGTCGCGGCTCGATGTGGCCAGCGACCCGGGCCTGCCCGTCATCGCCGGGCAGGTGGCATGAGCCGGCCCCGCTGCTGATGCACTACGACATTCGGCTGCGCCCCGCCCAGCCGGCCACCCCGGCGCCCGACGCGTTCGAGGTCCACCGGCGCGAGGTTCCCGCCAGCCCGGGCCGGGACGGGCTCAGCCTGGCATTCGTCCACGAGGGGCGCGGGGGCTATCCGCTGCTCCTGTTGCACGGCTACCCGGAGACCAAGCGGATCTGGTGGCGCAACATCACCGCGCTCGCCGACGCGGGCTACGAGGTGATCGCTCCGGACCTGCGCGGGCACGGCGATTCGGAGCTGTCGCAGGCCGACGTCTATGACATCGCCGCCTACAGCCGCGATGTCTACCTGCTGGTGCACGACGTCCTCGGCCACGAGCGCTGCGGCGTGGTCGGCGGTGATGTCGGCGGCGTCGTCGCGGTGGACCTGCTGCACCGTTACCCGGGCTTCGTCGAGAAGTTGGTGTTCTTCGACACCGTGCCGCCCCTGGTGTTCGACGACTTCATCGCCGCGGGTATCGACCCGGCGGCCGTGCTGAGTGACGGGCCGACCGGCGACTACCGGCAGCGCCAGGGGCAGACCCCGGACGCATTGGCCGCCGAACTGGACACCCCTGCCAAGCGCCGCCGCTATGTGGGGGAGATGTACGGGCACCGGCTGTGGGCCTCGCCGGGCACATTCGGTCCGGCCGACGTCGACTTCATGACCGAGCCGTTCGGCACCGAGGAGCGGCTGCGGGCCGGCTGGGCCGTCTACCAACTGGCCTACGGCAGGCCGGTCAGCGAGCCGCCGATCATGGACCGCAAGGTCGACGTGCCCACGCTGATCCTCTACGGGATGGACGATCACGTCGTCGGCCCCGAGTTCCTGCACACGTGCGAGGTGGCCTTCACCAACCGGACCGGCCCCGTCGTGCTGCCCGGTGCCGGGCATTTCCTGCAGTGGGAGCGTGCTGACCTGTTCAATGCCCTGGTCATCGCGTTTTTCGGGGACCTGCGCGCCGCGCGCGGCCGGCCCGGCTGAGCGGCCTTGTCCGCTGAGCGCGAATTCGCAGGGTCCGGCCCTTGAGTGCTAGCACTCTCATGTATAGAGTGCTAGGCGGCAGGCGGACAACCCCTGTGTCGGCACCCGCGACGACGGCGCGAGGGCACGGACGAATGCCGAACACCTGGTTAATCCGATTGGTCCGGGGCTGGCCCCGGACCCGCACCCATAACAGTGGAGGGCTCCATCGTGGCGAGCGTGAACATCAAGCCACTCGAGGACAAGATCCTCGTTCAGGCCAACGAGGCCGAGACGACCACCGCGTCGGGTCTGGTCATCCCGGACACCGCCAAGGAGAAGCCGCAGGAAGGCACTGTCGTCGCCGTCGGCCCCGGCCGGTGGGATGAGGACGGCGAGAAGCGGATCCCGCTCGACGTCGCCGAGGGCGACACCGTCATCTACAGCAAGTACGGCGGCACCGAGATCAAGTACAACGGCGAGGAGTACCTGATCCTGTCGGCCCGTGACGTGCTGGCGGTCGTCAACAAGTAGCACCCGTGAACCGCCCCGGAAACACCGCGTCTGATCGCGGACGTTTCCGGGGCGGATCGCGCTAAAGCGAAAGTCAGGATTTATGAGCAAATTGATTGAATTCGACGAAACCGCGCGCCGCGCCATGGAAGCCGGTGTCGACAAACTCGCCGACGTCGTGCGCGTCACGCTCGGCCCGCGCGGCCGCCACGTCGTGCTCGCCAAGGCCTTCGGCGGCCCGACGGTCACCAACGACGGTGTCACCATCGCCCGCGAGATCGAGCTCGAGGACCCCTTCGAGAACCTCGGCGCGCAGCTGGTCAAGTCGGTGGCCACCAAGACCAATGACGTCGCCGGCGACGGCACCACCACGGCCACCGTGCTGGCGCAGGCGCTGATCAAGAACGGCCTGCGCAACGTCGCGGCCGGCGCCAACCCGATCGCGCTGGGCTCGGGCATCGGCAAGGCCGCCGACGCGGTCTCCGAGGCGCTGCTGGCCGCCGCCACCCCGGTGTCCGGTAAGACCGGCATCGCCCAGGTCGCCACCGTGTCCTGCCGGGACGAGGAGATCGGCGAGATGGTCGGCGAGGCCATGACCAAGGTCGGCGGCGACGGCGTGGTCAGCGTGGAGGAGTCCTCGACGCTGAACACCGAACTGGAGATCACCGAGGGCATCGGCTTCGACAAGGGCTTCCTGTCGGCGTACTTCGTCACCGACTTCGACCTGCAGGAAGCGATCCTCGAGGATGCGCTGGTGCTGCTGCACCGCGACAAGATCAGCTCGCTGCCGGACCTGCTGCCGCTGCTGGAGAAGGTGGCCCAGGCCGGCAAGCCGTTGCTGATCGTGGCCGAGGACGTCGAGGGCGAGGCGCTGTCGACGCTGGTGGTCAACGCCATCCGCAAGACGCTGAAGGCCGTCGCGGTCAAGGCGCCGTTCTTCGGTGATCGCCGCAAGGCGTTCCTCGAGGACCTGGCGATCGTGACCGGCGGCCAGGTGGTCAACCCCGACGTGGGGCTGCTGCTGCGCGAGGTGGGTCTGGAGGTGCTCGGCTCGGCGCGCCGCGTGGTGGTCAGCAAGGACGCCACCGTGATCGTCGACGGCGGGGGCACCCATGAGGCCATCGCCGACCGGGTCAAGCAGCTCAAGAGCGAGATCGAGGCCTCCGAGTCCGATTGGGACCGCGAGAAGCTCGAGGAGCGGCTGGCCAAGCTGGCCGGCGGGGTTGCCGTCATCAAGGTCGGCGCCGCCACCGAGACCGCGCTCAAGGAGCGCAAGCACCGCGTCGAGGATGCGGTATCGGCGGCCAAGGCCGCGGTCGAGGAGGGCATCGTCGCCGGCGGTGGCAGCGCGCTGGTGCAGACCCGCGCGGCGCTGGCCAAGCTGCGCGAGTCGCTGTCCGGGGACGAGGCGCTGGGCGTCGACGTGTTCTACGCGGCGCTGTCGGCACCGCTGTTCTGGATCGCCACCAACGCCGGCGAGGACGGCGCGGTCGTGGTGAACAAGGTCAGCGAACTGCCCTCGGGGCACGGCTTCAACGCCGCCACCCTGAGCTTCGGTGACCTGATCGCCGACGGTGTCATCGACCCGGTCAAGGTCACCCGCTCCGCGGTGGTCAACGCCGGTTCGGTGGCCCGGATGCTGCTCACCACCGAGACCGCGGTGGTGGACAAGCCGGTGGAGGCCGACGAGCACGCCGGCCACGGCCACCACGGCCACGCGCACTAGGTTTTCGCGTAGGCGGGGACGGCCTCGACCGTGGGGCTCGTGTACGAAATTTCGTCGATTTCCGTGCATAGGTCGCACGGTCGGCTTCGAGCGACACGACCTGCCGCCGGTCGGCACCGCGCTAGCCTCGCTGGATGGACCGGAACTCGCGAACCATCGGCATCGCAACCTGGCTGCTGGCCGTGCTCGCCGCGGTGGGCCTGCTGACCGCGTGCGCGGGGGAGCGGGTACGCGCGCCGCAGCTGCCCGCCGGTCCCGCCGATGCGGTGGGGGCGCCCGGGCCGCAGGAAGCCCCGAAGGCGCCGCCGCCGCCGATCAAGCGCGACATCGTCAAGACCGCCTCGATGGCCATCACGGTGGGCAACCCCGCCGAGGCCGCCGACAAGGCCACGGCCACCGTCGACAACGCCCAGGGCCGGGTAGACAGCCGATCCACAGACGCGGGCTCGGGTGCGGGCCGGGCGCGCACCTCGATGGTGTTACGGGTGCCCGCCGCCAAACTCGACGACGTGATGCGGGACCTCGCGGCGCTCGGCACGGTCGAACACGCCGAGGTCAACACCGACGACGTCACCGCCCAGCGGGTCGATCTCGACGCCAGGATCAAGGCACTGCAGACCTCGGTCGACCGGCTGCTCGCCATCATGCGCGACGCCCGCGACCCCGACGCACTCATCAAGGCCGAGGATGCGTTGTCCGAGCGGCAGGCCGAACTCGACAGCCTGCGCGCCCAGCGCGATGCGCTCGGCGACCAAATCGCCTACAGCACCATCAACGTCACCTTCGTCGCCCAGACCATCGGCGGCCCGTCGCCCGACAAGTACCGCGGCTTCTTCGGTCAGGTCGAAAGGGGTTGGGACGCTTTGGTTTCCCTCGCCGGCGACCTGGTTTTACTCTTCGGCCTGCTGTTGCCGTGGTTGGGCGCGCTGGCCGTGGCGGGTGGCGTCGTCTATGGAATCGTCCGGCTGGTGACCCGGCGCCGGTCCTGACGCGATTCGCGCCCTAACGGGGTGTCGGCTGAATCGACACCATTTGGAAGGTTCCCGGTCGGGCGTCGTCGGCGGTGAACCGGACCGTCAGGGTGTCGGGGGGAAACTGGGTTGCCAGATCGTTCAGCGTCCTGGGCAGAAACGTCAACGACTTGGCGTTGCCGTACCAGTTGGGATCGTTCGGGTCGGTGCTCAGAGAACTAACACCCTCGATCTCGGAGTCCCAGCGCTGAATCGGCGCGGGCGGCACATCCCCGAATCCCGCCGACTGCTGGTAGGCCTGCAGGGGCCCGGTCAGGGTGATGGCCGCACCACCGCCGACCGGCGAGCCGGTTATGGTCCCGTCGATGGTGTCGGCCGTCACCGATGCCAGTCGAACGGTGCACACGTTGTCCACGACTTCGGCAGGGGTGCAGAAGTCGGGCAGCGGCGAGGCGTGCGCCGGCGCGGGCAGCGCCAGGGCGGACACGGCGGCGCCGATGACGGCGGTACGGATCCGTGGGTTCGGCATCTGGATCTCCTTCGGGAGGCGCAACCTGAACTCTATTCGACCGGTCGATCGCATGTGTCGACAACGCTCATGCACGAAAATCCCATTCGCGGGCGCCTACTCTCACGCCATGGAGCGAATCGTTCAGTGGGCATGGGACCGCCATGGACCGATCTATTCTTGGGCGCTGTTCGCCCTGGCATGCGTAGTGCCTTCTCCGATCTACCTATTCACGGCCCTTGTCGTTTGCCATGAGCATGGGACCGGTTTGACCTGATTTTGCCAGGGTGATGGGACCACCTGGATTGCCAGTTATGGGACCACCGGCGCGCCGCGTCGGTGGTCCTTTTCATTTGTCCGTTCGAT
>WBZS01000151.1_pt1 | contig 128708 bp, 116 predicted proteins | sample 5204201 | NCBI WGS metagenome assembly WBZS01 (sample SAMN12344357, study PRJNA552823) | activated sludge metagenome | biome: Activated sludge suspended growth; feature: Nitrification reactor; material: Wastewater; isolation source: activated sludge from nitrification reactor of wastewater... | reverse complement strand
GAGTTCAGCCTGGTACTTCTGGGCGTCACGCAGCGTCACGAAGGCGGCCGGATCGCCGCCGGAATTGACGTGATAGGCCGTCAGGCCGACGACGGTGAAGCGGTCGCGACCAAGCGAAACGATGTCCCCGGGGACGAGTTTGGACGAGCGGTCGACAACCATTTCGAAATGGCTGCGGCCGATCGGGCGGCCGGCGACGATCTCCGCCGGGCCGCCCGGCCGGCCGATTTCATAGCCGATGACATAGAGGCGGATCTTGCGGTCACCCGTCACCGCCTCGACATTCTGATAGGTGACGCTGCCGGCGGCGGTCACGCCGGGCATGCGGGCAACCGCTTCGCGGGTTTCCCCGGGAACACGCGAGGATTCGGCGAAGGGTCCACGCGAACCGGCTTCCACAACCCAGAGATCGACCGCGGGCGTGCGCGCGATGGTCAGCGCGTCGACGACCATGCCGCGATAGATGCCGATCATCGACAGGACGACGCCGAGCAAAAGGCCCAGGCCGACGCCGGTGAAGATGAAGCGCCCGGAATTGTGCCTGATATCGCGGTAAGCGAGATTCATGGCGCCGCCGGTCCTACGGCGCGGGCGGCGCGGCCTTCCTTCAGTCCCGGACTGGAAACGGCGACGACCGCGACACCCTGCGGCAAGCCGCCGACGATTTCGAGGCGGGCATCCTCGGTGCGATGGCGGATGTCGACCTTGCGCTGATGCAAACGGCCATCCTCGATGGTCCAGACCGTCGCTGCGCGCCCGTCATAGCCTGATACCGCCGCCTCCGGAACAAGAAGCGCGCCTTCGAGCGTCGCGATCGTGATCCAGAACTCGGCCTGCTCGCCGAGATAGACCTTGTCGGGCGGATTGTCGCCCTTGATGTAGATGCGCCGCTCCTCGTTGGCACGATCGCTTTCGAGCCCGATGCGGATGACCGATCCCGCGAAAACATCAAGCGGGCGCGAGCGAATACGCGCTTCGACCCGCTGGCCTTCTGCGATGTAGCCGGACCGCGCCTCGTCGACATAGGCAAGGCCCCAGTAGGTGGAGGGATCGACGAGCGTGAAGATCGGATCGCCGGCCTTGATGACGGCGCCGGGCTCCTTCAGCCTCTCGACCACCATCGCGTCGAAAGGCGCCAGAAGGGTACGATGGCCGAGTACCGTCTCCTCGAAGCCGAGCTGCGCCCGGGCATCCTCAAGCTGCGCGGTGGCAACCTTGTTGTCGCTTTCCGCCACCGCGACATCGGCGGCGGCGACCGCCTCGTCGCGCAACGCCTCCTCGGCCGTCTGGGCCGACACCACATCGCGACCCGCCAGTTCCTGCTTGCGCTTGCTGGTCTCCTGCTTCTGGGCCAGAACCGCGCGCGCCTTTTCGACCATCGCGGCCGACCTGCCGATGTTGACCTCGGCAATCTGCACCGCCGTCTTGGCCTTTTCCACCTTGGCCTCCTGCTCGCCGGCATGAAGGCGCGCCAGGACCTGGCCCGCCTTCACCCTGTCACCGTGGTCGACCTCGACGCTTACAAGCGTGGCGCCGACCTCGAAGCCGACATTGGAAAGGACGCGGGCCTCAATGGTGCCGAGGCCGAAGACGCGGACAGGCACGTTCTTCTCGACCGCGATGACTGGCAGGGTCAACGGCCGGCTGGCCCAGAAGCGGTAACCGCCGAATAGCGCGGCGACGATGGCGATTCCGATCGCCAAGACAGACAATCGCCGCCCCATACCCCCTGCCGTGCCTGCCATCGCTTCGCCGATCCCTCATTTCGAATCCTTCATCTTCTACGGTCGCCGACCCGCTCGCGCAATTCAAACCCGGCCAGGCGCCGCCACGCCAACCGTGCGCCGTGTCGCCGAGGCGATCCGTGTCCGGAACTCCACCGTTGACATTCCTCCCCCACGCTTGCCACAAGCCGGCGCAACGAGACGGACCCTTTTCATGCCTTCGACACTCGAAACCGAGGTCGCCCGCCGGCGTACCTTCGCCATCATCGCCCATCCGGACGCCGGCAAGACGACGCTGACGGAAAAGCTGTTGCTGTTCGGCGGCGCGATCCAGCTTGCCGGCGAGGTCAAGGCGAAGAAGGACCGCATGAACACGCGTTCCGACTGGATGAAGATCGAGCGCGAGCGCGGCATCTCGGTCGTCACCTCGGTGATGACGTTTGAATATGACGGGCGGGTCTTCAACCTGCTCGACACGCCCGGCCACGAGGACTTCGCCGACGACACCTACCGTACGCTTTCCGCCGTCGATTTCGCTGTCATGGTGATTGATGGCGCCAAGGGCATCGAGCCACGAACGCTGAAACTGTTCGAGGTGTGCCGCCTGCGCGACATCCCGATCCTCACCTTCGTCAACAAGATGGACCGCGAGAGCCGCGACCCGTTCGAGACACTCGACGAGATCGAGGCGAAGCTGGCGCTCGACTGCGCGCCGATCACCTGGCCAATCGGCCGCGGCAAGCATTTCGCTGGCACCTACCATCTCAAGCAGAACGCCATTCGCGGCCATGACGACCAGGTGGAGCGCAAATCCGTTCACGGCCCCGATTCCGACTGGGTGACGCACCAGCTGCCGGAAAACGAACGTGCCGCCTTCGTTGAGGAACTGGAGCTGGCGCGTGAGGCGTGCAAACCCTTCGACCGTGAGGCATTCCTTGAGGGCCACCTTACGCCAGTGTTCTTCGGCTCGGCGCTGCGGAATTTCGGCGTGCGCGACCTGATCGAGGCGCTCGGAGAATGGGGCCCGAGCCCGCGCGACCAGGAGGCCGATGCACGCACGGTCCACGCCGTCGAAAAGCCGATGACCGCGTTCGTGTTCAAGATCCAGGCGAACATGGACCCCAACCACCGCGACCGCATCGCCTTTGCGCGGGTGTGCTCGGGCGAATTGCAACGCGGCATGAAGGCCAGGCTGGTGCGCACGGGCAAGGCGCTGAGCCTCACCGCGCCGCAGTTCTTCTTCGCACGCGAGCGCATCACCGCCGACACCGCCTATCCCGGCGACGTGGTCGGAATCCCCAACCACGGCGCGTTGCGGATCGGCGATACGCTGACCGACGGTGAGGAACTGCGTTTTCGCGGCGTACCGAATTTCGCGCCGGAAATCCTGCGTCGCGTGCGCATGGGCGACGCCATGAAGGCGCGCAAGGTCAAGGAGGCGCTGCACCAGATGGCCGAGGAAGGCGTGGTGCAGCTGTTCGAGCCGGATGACGGTTCGCCGGCCATCGTCGGGGTGGTCGGCGGGCTGCAGATCGACGTCCTGCGCGAACGGCTGAAGCAGGAATATTCGCTCGAGGCGGATTTCGAACCGGCCCGCTTCACCGTCTGCCGCTGGATTTCAAGCGACGAAAAGGGCGAGTTGGACCGCTTCATGGCAGTGCAGCGCTCGGCCATCGCGCACGACCTCGACGGCGACCCGGTGTTCCTCGCCGAACACGGCTTTTCGCTCAACTACGAGGCGGAGCGCTGGAAGGCGATCAAATTCGCCACCGTGAAGGATTATCAGGCGGGCTGACGCTGCGGCATATTCCCCTGAGTAACCGGCGGGATTGCGTCGTATTGACTGCCGTGAAAAAATAACGCGTGCAGGAGGGTGGCCTGCACGCGCTTGAAAGTTGTAACCGAATCCTCAGCATCGCCGAGAGGCCTGAACAGAGGCCAAGACGGCCGCATTCGCAATATGAGGATTTCCCGGTAGGGGCGACCGGGTGCGCATGCGAGGGATTGCCGGAGACAGAGTGTCATGAACAGGGTTCACAGAGGCGAACTGGGCGGTTTTTCGGGATTGCTGACGCCGTTAGCGATCCCGGCAAGCAGCGACGCGGATGTCCTGTGGGCGTGGCTGGAAAGCCTGCTCAGGGCTGAAGCCGATGTGGAGGGGCTGTTCTATCTTGCCTATCCGGTCGGCGACGCCGGTGGCTCGCCGGAGGAACTGGTCGAGCGCGCCATCTGGAAAACGAATTACCCGCAGCACTATCTGGACGCGCTCTACGGAAATCCGCTGACCGACGACCGCTCGGCCAAGCATGTGCTGGAAACCGGCGAGACCAGCCGCTGGCATGATCCGGCCGAACATGCGCGCATGACACCGGGCGAAAAGCGGCGCGCGCGCATCGATGCCGAACACGGCATGTCCGTTGGCGCCTGCTACCCGATCTTCAATGTCGCCGGCCGCATCTGCGGCGGCTTCGGGCTGCGCTCCGCCTCGCAGGACCCCAAGCGTTTCGACGCCATCCTCGACGCGTATGGAGATCAGATCGCGCATCTGCTCATCGCCTTCGAGGCGCGCTTCCGCGGACCTTTCGCCCGCACCGTCTTCAAGCTTTCGCCGCAGGAGCAGAAGGTGCTCGCCCATGTGGCTGGCGGCATGGCGGCCGACCGCACCGCGCACGCGCTCAAGCTCAAGCCGAAGACGGTCGAGGCCTATCTGCGGTCCGTCCGCACAAAGACGCTGTCGATGAACACCGCGGAAGCGGTGGCCAAGGCGATCTTCTTCAACCTGGTTTGAGCGGGTTGCTCAGCGCAGGCCGACCGCACCTTCCTTGATGAAGGTGCCACGGCGCAGCTCGTCGAAGGCGTGGATCAGCTCCTCGCGCGTGTTCATGACGATCGGGCCGTGCCAGGCAACCGGCTCGCGCAGCGGCGCGCCGGTCACAAGCAGGAAGCGCACGCCCTCGTCGCCGGTCTCGACCACGATCTCGTCGCCGGTGCCGAAATTGACGAGCGTGCGGTTGCCGCTCATGTCGCGGACATGCATTTCGACGCCGCCGACCTCCTTCTCGACAAGGACGCCGCGCGGTGCGGAGGTGTCGCGGAACCGCGCCGAACCGTCAAAGACATAGGCGAAAGCGTTGCGGTAGGTTTCGACCGGCAGGACCTTGCGCTTGAGCGGCGGCACATAGACATCGAGATATTGCGGATCGGCGGCAATGCCGTCGACCGGCCCGCGCCGGCCCCAGAACTCGCCGACAACGACGCGCACGCGCGTGCCGTCGTCGTCGATGATTTCAGGAATGTCTGTTGCGCGCACATCCTGGTAGCGCGGTTTCGTCATCTTGAGGTGCGAGGGCAGATTGGCCCAGAGCTGAAAGCCATGCATGCGGCCGGCCTTGTCGCCCTGCGGCATCTCCTGGTGCATGATTCCGGAACCGGCGGTCATCCACTGCACGTCGCCTGCGCCGAGCGTACCGGTGTTTCCGAGCGAATCGCCGTGCTCGACCGTTCCGGCCAGCACATAGGTGATTGTCTCGATGCCCCGGTGGGGATGCCAGGGAAAGCCCTTGAGATAGTCCTGCGGACGCTCGTTGCGGAAATCGTCCATCATCAGGAAGGGATCGGTCAGCGACGGATCGCCGAAGCCGAAGACCCGGTTCAGGCGGACGCCGGCGCCTTCAAGCGTCGGCTTCGTTCCCGATGTTGCAATGACCGGTCGGATAGACATGGCGGCAGCCTCGCAGATGGTTTGCTGGCCGGAAAGATAAGGGCTGCGGCGTTTCGCGACAAACGACAATCAAGAACGCAGTGTTCAACAATCGGCGAATGGCCGTCGGTCAGAGCAGTCCGGCCTGTTCGGCCTCGAACCGCAGGTTCTGGCGCGGCCGCGGCCCGACCTGCTGGATGACGAGGCCGGCGGCGAGCGAACCGAGATCGCCGCAGCGCTTCAGATCGCATCCGCGCGTATAGCCGTGCAGGAAGCCGGCGGCGTAGAGATCGCCGGCGCCGGTGGTGTCGACCACGTCCTCGACCGTGATCGCCTCGACCTCCACGGTCTCACCGCCGCGGACGATGATGGAGCCACGTTCCGAGCGGGTGACGGCGGCAAGCCGGCAATCGACGCGTATCTGTTCAAGCGCCGCCTCGAAGGACGAAGTCTGGTAGAGCGATTTCAGTTCATGCTCGTTGGCGAAGACGATGTCGACGATGCCGGTGCGCATGAGGTGCAGGAATTCGTCGCGATAGCGGTCGACGCAGAACGGGTCGGAAAGGGTGAAGGAAACCTCGCGGTCGGCGGCATGGGCAATCTCCGCCGCCTTCAGGATCGCCTGCTTGGCGCGCGGCGGGTCCCAGAGATACCCTTCGAAATAGGTCACCCTGGCGCCGGCCGCCTTGTCTCGCTCCACGTCCTGCGGACCGAGTTCGACACAGGCGCCGAGATAGGTATTCATCGACCGCTCGCCGTCGGGCGTCACGAAGATCATGGAGCGGGCGGTCGGCGCCCCGAATTCGAGCGGGGCGGTGTCGAATGCCACGCCCTGCGCACGGATGTCATGGCCATAGATGCGGCCGAGCTGGTCATGCGCGACCTTGCCGAAAAATGCGGCGCGACCGCCGAACGAGGCGATGCCGGCGGCGGTATTGCCGGCAGAGCCGCCCGATGTCTCGATCGCCGGCCCCATGCGATCGTAAAGGTGCTCGGCGCGGACAGCATCGATGAGGTTCATGGCCCCCTTGATGATGCCGTTGGCGACGAGGAAATCGTCCTCGCAGCGGGCGATGATGTCGACGATGGCGTTGCCGACGCACAGCACGTCATAGTCGCTCATGGACAGGCCCTGCAATTGGTTGACCAGCGAAGGCTTTAGCGTCGCAGGCAAGCGGTTGTAAACCCGGCGATTGCGCCTGAGCGTCGCACTTCCTATCTGGTCAGTCGGAGACACGCCGATGATCCTCGACGCCGCACGCGCCGCCGCCAGCCGACTGTTCACGCCGCCCTTCCGCGGCGTGCTGATGAAATCGCTCGGGCTGACGCTTGCCGGATTGATCGCGCTGTGGTTCGCCGCGCGCGGGCTGTTCGACTGGCTGGCGCTGCCGTGGCTCGAGGGCTTCCTGCCGGCGCTTCCGTCCTGGGCGGGGTGGTTCGGTTTCGCCGCTGCGATTGTCGCCGGCATCGGCCTGGCTCTGGCGTTGGCGCTGCTGATCGCGCCGGTGACCGCACTCATCGCCGGGCTGTTCCTCGACGACGTCGCCGAGATCATCGAGCGCGAGGACTATCCCGGCGATCCACCCGGGCGGCCGCTCGATCTCGCCGACTCGCTCGTTTCGTCGCTGAAATTCCTCGGCATCGTCATCCTCGGCAATATCGTGGCGCTGTTGCTGCTGCTGGTACCGGGGATCAACATCGCCGCCTTCTTTGTCGTCAACGGCTATCTGATCGGGCGGGAATTCTTCGAATTCGCCGCCATGCGGCATCGCCCACCGCGCGAGGCACGGACGATGCGGCGGCGAAACGCGCTGACGGTGTTTCTCGGCGGCATGGTGATCGCCGGCTTCATGGCCGTGCCGCTCCTCAATCTCGCCACGCCACTGTTCGCCGCAGCGATGATGGTGCACCTGTACAAGATGCTGTCGCAGGCCGAAGCGCGCCGCCGCTAGTCCGTCAGCGCAACGAGCGGCGCAGGGATTTCGTTCGTCTTTTCGGCCGCCCTGCAGATGTCGGCGATGACACAGGCCGCGCAATCCGGCTTGCGCGCCTTGCAGACATAACGCCCGTGCAGGATCAGCCAGTGATGCGCGTGGCGCATCCATTTCTCGGGCACAACCTTCAGCAGCGCCTGTTCCACCGCTTCCGGCGTCTTGCCGGGCGCAAGGCCGAGGCGGTTGGCGATGCGGAAAATATGGGTGTCGACGGCCATGGTCGGCTGGCCGAAGGCGACATTGAGGACGACATTGGCGGTCTTGCGGCCGACACCCGGCAATTTGACCAGATCGTCGCGGCTGGCCGGCACCTCGCCGCGGTGGTCGCGAATCAGCGCCTTCGACAGTTCGAGGACATTTTTGGCCTTGGCCCGCCACAGGCCGATGGTCCTGATGTGGGTGGCGATTCCTGCCTCGCCGAGCGCGGCCATTTTCTGCGGCGTATCGGCGAGGCGGAAAAGCTCGCGCGTCGCCTTGTTGACGCCAGCGTCGGTCGCCTGGGCCGACAGGACCACGGCAACAAGCAGCGTGAACGGATTGACATGCTCCAGTTCGCCTCTCGGCTCCGGGCGCTGGACGGAGAAACGGCGGAAGATTTCCTCGATCTCGGCGGAAGAATAGCGGCGGCGGGACGGTCCCGCGGCTTTTCGCGGCCTTTCGGCCTCACGTTTTTTTGGCTTTTCAGCGGTCATGGCCCCACTATTATCGCCGGCGATGAAACCGTCCAACCCGAATCCCGAAGAACCGATCTTCGACGCCCTGCTCACCCCACATCGTTCGCTGGGGCGTTCGGGCTTTCTCGTGCTGATGGGTGCCATGTGCATGGCGTGGGCCTTTGTCGGCGCGATGACACTCGCCTATGGGCAGTGGCCGGTCTTCGGCTTTTTCGGCCTCGACGTACTCGGCCTCTATGCCGCGTTCCGCTGGACCTATTACACGGGGCGGGCGCGCGAGGAGGTGCGGCTGTCGCGCACGCAGCTCGCCATCCGCCAGGTCGCGCCCTCAGGGAAAGCCAAGGAGCATCACTTCAACCCGTTCTGGACACGTTTCCGGGTCGATCGCCATCCCGAGATCGGGGTAACGGCCATGACCGTGTCAGGGCACGGGCGACGCGTCGGTATCGGCGCCTTTCTCAATCCGGCCGACCGCGAAAGCTTTTCCTCGGCCTTCGGCGCGGCGCTGGCGCAGGCGAAGCGCTAGTTCGCGGCTTTTCGGGTGGCGCCGGGCGTTGAGAGGGGAGAAAAACGTCTCATGGAGAACCAAGCCATGAACGCCCCGATTCTTTCACGCGACATCACCGCGACCCTCGGCCAAGACTATGAAACCGTCCGCCACATCATCGAGGCGATCAGCCTCGACTATCGCGACCAGCCGTCGCTCGCCGACCTCGCCCACCAGACGGGGCAGAGCGAGGAAGGCCTTCAGAAGCTCTTCCGCCGCTGGGCCGGGTTGACGCCGAAGGCTTTCCTCCAGGCCGTGACCCTCGACCATGCCCGCCGACTGCTCGACGAGGGCGCGCCGCTGCTCGAAACCGCCTTCGAGGTCGGGTTGTCAGGCCCGGGCCGACTGCATGACCTGTTCGTCACCCATGAGGCGATGAGCCCGGGCGAGTACAAGGATCGCGGCCGCGGCCTCGTCATCCGCCACGGGGCGCATATCTCGCCCTTCGGGCTGGCGCTGGTCATGGTCACCGAGCGGGGCCTGTGCGGCCTTGCCTTCGCCGATGCCGGCGGCGAGCGCGCCGCGCTCGACGACATGATGGCGCGCTGGCCGAATGCACGCTTCGTGGAGGATCTCGCAGCGACGGCACCCTACGCGGCGCGCATCTTCGATCCGAGGAAATGGCGGGCCGAGGAGCCCTTGCGCGTCGTGCTGATCGGCACCGATTTCCAGGTGCGCGTCTGGGAAGGCCTGCTCAGGATTCCAATGGGCCGGGCGACGACCTATTCGGCGCTTGCCGGCGCCATCGGCCGGCCGGAAGCGCCGCGCGCTGTCGGTGCGGCGGTCGGGGCAAACCCGGTGTCGTTTGTGGTGCCGTGCCATCGGGCGCTCGGAAAATCCGGCGCGCTGACCGGTTATCACTGGGGCCTTACGCGCAAGCGCGCGATGCTCGGCTGGGAAGCCGGGCAAACGGCCTAAGCCGGGGGCTTTCCGGCCGGGCTTCGTGGGGCTAGGGTCGGCTCATGATCCACGTCGTCGGTTCCATCAATCTCGATCTTATCGCCACGCTCGATCGTCTGCCGCGTCCGGGAGAGACGTTGTCGGGCAACGGTTTTGCGACCGCACCGGGCGGCAAGGGCGCCAACCAGGCGTTGGCGGCGCGAAGGGCGGGGGCGAGCGTGGCGATGACCGGCGCGGTCGGGCGCGATCCTTTTGCCGCGCAGGCGCTTTCGCTGCTGGAAGACGCGGCCGTGGACCTGTCACGGGTGAAGGAGGATACGGCTCCGACGGGGACAGCGCTGATCCTGGTCGGCGGCGATGGCGAAAACATGATCGCGGTGGTGCCCGGCGCCAATGCGCAGGTCGCGCCGCCTTCCCCTTCCGAACTGCCAATTGCCGGTGGGGACGTCCTGCTGCTGCAACACGAGATTCCGCTCGACACCGTGGCGCAGGTCCTCAGGCAGGCACGCGTCGCCGGTGCCTTGTCGATCCTCAACACCGCGCCGGCACGGCCTGAGCGGGCCGACCTGCTGGGGCTCGCCGACATCGTCGTCGCCAACGAAACCGAATTCGACCTCTATGCGATTGCGCTCGCACTTGGCGGCAGCGACCGGGCGGCACAGATGGACGACTTCGTCCGGCGGACCGGCCGGTCCGTGATCGTCACGCTTGGCAGCGAAGGGGCGATCGCGGCAACGCCGGACGGCACGGCGCGAGCGGACGCGGCGAAGATCTCACCGGTCGATACCGTCGGTGCGGGCGATACCTTCTGCGGCTATCTGGCGGCGGGGCTCGCCGAGGGCATGGCCCTGGACAGAGCCATGCGGCTCGCGGCGGTCGCCGGTTCGCTGGCCTGCCTGAGGCCCGGCGCGCAGCCCGCGATCCCGATGCGCGGCGAGGTGGACGCCGCGCTATAGGTTGGCGAGGCGTTCGGTGAGAAGGGCGAAAAACCCGCCAGCGTCGACGTCGCGCATGAAGAGCGCGTTCTTCGGTCGCCTGGTGACGTGCCACCAGTCCACGACCGTCGTCCCCATGGTCAGTTCCGAGGTCGTCTCGACCGCGACATTGCATTCGCGCCCGGAGAACAGGTCCGGCTTCAGCAGGTAGGCGATCACGCAAGGGTCATGCAGCGGGCCGCCGTCGGTGCCGTATTTATTTTCGTCGAAACGCTCGAAGAACTCGAGCATCTCGGCAACGGCGATGCCGACGCGGGTTCCGAGATCGCGGATCGCCTTGACGCGCTTCGCCGTGGTCAATGCCTTGTGTGTAACATCGAGCGGCATCATCACGATCGGTACGCCGGAGCGCAAAACGACGTCGGCGGCGTGCGGGTCGACATAGATGTTGAACTCGGCGGAAGGAGTGACGTTGCCCTGCTCGAAGTAGCCGCCGCCCATCAGCACGATCTGCGCGATGCGCGAGGCGATGCGGGGCTCACGGTTGAGCGCCAAAGCGATGTTGGTCAGCGGTCCGAGCGGACACAGCGTCACGCTTCCCGGCTCCTCGCTCATCAGCGTCTCGACGATGAAATCGACGGCATGGGTCTCCAGGAGCTTCATCGTCGGCGCCGGCAGGTCCGGGCCGTCCAGGCCGGTCTTTCCATGCACTTCCTCGGCAGTGACAAGGTCGCGCACCAACGGGCGCGAGGCACCGGCAAAGACGCGGATCTCGGGCCGGCCGGCCAATTCACAGACCTTGCGGGCGTTGAGCTGGGTCAGCCGCAGCGGCACGTTGCCGGCAACCGCGGTAATCCCGAGGACGTCGAGTTCCGGGCTTGCCAGCGCCAGCAGGATGGCGACCGCGTCGTCCTGCCCTGGATCCGTGTCGATGATGATCTTGCGCGGACTGGCCATTCTTCTTGTCTCCCCCGACCGGCGAAAGGGCCGGCGCTTGAAGTTGTTATCGCGGCGGACCATATCAGTAGCCGACGGCGGAATGCCATATGGGTTCCGTCGCGCGGATGTCGCTCCATGAGGACAAGACCATGAGCCGGATGACCCCGTTTTCGAGCCCGTTGCTGCTCGGTTTCGACACCATCGAGAAGACCCTTGAGCGTGTCGCCAAGAACGGCGACGGCTATCCGCCCTACAACATCGAGCGCCTGCCCGGTGAAAGCGGCGTGAAGCTGCGCATCACGCTGGCGGTCGCCGGATTTGCCGAGGCCGATCTCGAAGTCTCGGTTGAGGAGAACCAGCTCGTCATCCGCGGCAAGCAGGCCGACGACAGCGAGCGGGACTACCTGCATCGCGGGATCGCAGCCCGCCAGTTCTCGCGCGTCTTCGTGCTTGCCGACGGCATGCGCGTGACGGGCGCCGAATTGAAGAACGGCCTGCTGTCGATCGACCTTGATCGCCCGGAACCCGAACGGGTGATACGGAAAATCAACATTTTGGCCAAAGACTGAGCCAGACGCAGAAGGCCGGCCCCGCAATGGCCGGAGTGGCTCCAACCGGGGGCTTGCGATCAGCGGCCCCGATGCAAGGAGGCTGTCAATGAACGACGTACCGATCCGCCTGACCAAGGAAGAACTCGCCCATATCGGCGAGGGCGCCGTCGGCTATGTGCGCAAGATTCGCAGCGAGGACATGGCCACGCGCTTCCCCGGCATTCCCGGCCTGCTCCCGGGCCTGGAGCTGTGGGCCCTGTTCGCGGCCAACGGCACGCCGATCCTGATTGCTGACGCCCGCGACGCCGCATTGCAGGGAGCCGCGGAAAACGAGCTCGTCCCGGTCAGCCTTCACTGAATCGGAATGCGCGGCTCAGGCCGCGTGCGAGGCCGGGCCTTGCGCCAACAGGGCGTGAATGGCAGCGGAATCCGCGGTTGCGCGGATTTTATCCACCGTCTGGGTATCACGAAGCGCGCGGGCGATGCGCGAGAGCGCCTTGAGGTGATCGGCCCCGGCGCTTTCGGGCGCAAGCAGCAGAAATACGAGATCGACCGGCTGGTCATCGAGAGCATCGAACGCAATCGGCGTCTCTAGCCGGGCAAAAACACCGACGAGCGAACGGACCTTGGCCAGCTTGCCGTGCGGAATCGCTATGCCGTTGCCGACCCCGGTCGAACCGAGGCGCTCGCGCTGCATCAGTGCGTCGAAAATCTCGCGCTCCGGAACATCCGTGATCGCGGCGGCTTTCTCCGAAACGATCTGGAGAAGCTGCTTTTTCGAGTTGGCCTTCACGGCCGGAAGGATCGCGCTTGCCTCGATGAGGTCACTGAGATCCATGACTCCCGCCTTTCGGTTTCGCGGACAGCGCCGGTTCGCTCGACGCCTGGCTCAGGCTTTCACGATCGAGGGGTCGATCCAACCGATATTGCCGTCAGGCCGACGATAGACGACGTTGATATGGTCGTTGGCAGCGTTGCGGAAGACGACCACGGGACTATCCTTGGCGTCAAGCTCGATCACCGCGGCGGCCACGGTGAGGCTTTTCAGCGAAATCGTCGATTCGGCAACGACCGTCGGCGCGTAGTCGGCCGGGATATCCTCTTCCGCATCGTCGTCCAGGGGCTCCATGACGCGGTAGGCCATTGCCTGGGGTTCGCCAGCCGACAGTCCCGCATTGTGGGATTTCAGGCGGCGCTTGTAGCGCCGGAGCCGCTTCTCGATGCGCTCGATCGCCGACTCGAAAGAACCGACGGGGTCCTGCGCCTGGCCGGTCGCCTCCAGCGTTATGCCGCTGTCGAGGTGGATATGGCAATCGGAGGTGAAGCGGCTGCCATTCTTTTCCACCGTCACCTGACCGGAGTATCCACCTCCGAAATACTTGTCGACAGCCTCGGCAACCTTCTCCTCGATCCTGGTGCGAAACGAGTCGCCGATGTCCATCTGCTTTCCGGAAATGCGCAGGCTCATAGGCTTTCAAACCTTTTCTTTCGTGGCCGGGCTGTCGCCGGGCGGGCATTCAACGAGATTTCGCCCCGTATGATACGCGGTCCGCGTTTTCATGTTGCATCGCACAGCGGGGGGGACGCCGTGGCGAGCGCGCTTCTAGTCAGCGGCAGGCCACTTGTCAACGAAGTGCGAACCGGCCTCAGGCGGCGCCGGCGACCAGTTCCGCCCTTGCGATGGCGCGCTTTTCGCGCCGCCGGTGCGTCGACGAGGGAATGCTCATTCCCTCCCGGTATTTGGCCACGGTGCGGCGCGCGATCTCGATTCCCTCGCGCTTGAGCATGTCGACTATGGAATCGTCCGAAAGAACGTCGCCGGCGCTCTCGGCATCGATCATCTGCCGGATGCGATGGCGCACGGCCTCGGAGGAATGGGCATCGCCGCCGTCGGAAGCGGCAATCGCGGCGGTGAAGAAATAGCGCATTTCGACGACGCCGCGCGGCGTGGCCATGAACTTGTTGGCGGTCACCCGGCTCACCGTCGATTCGTGCATCCCAATGGCGTCTGCCACCATGCGCAGATTGAGCGGCCTGAGGTGCGAGACCCCGTGCACCAGAAACCCGTCCTGTCGGCGAACGATCTCGCTCGCGACCTTCAATATGGTGCGGGCGCGCTGATCCAGGCTGCGCGCCAGCCAGTTGGCGGATTGCAGGCATTCGTCGAGAAAGACTTTCTCGTCGCTGGTCGCCGCATGGGGAACGACGCGGGCATAGTAGTCGCGATCGACCAATACGCGCGGCAACGCATCGGGATTGAGTTCCACCACCCACGCACCGTCGGGGCCGGCGCTCACAAGAACGTCGGGCACGACAGGGTCGGCAATGCCGTGCTCGAAACCGGCGCCGGGCTTGGGGTCCAGCGCCCGGATCTCGGCGGCCATTGCCAGCAGATCGTCGTCGTCCACGCCGCAAAGGCGCCTGAGTGAAGGGAAGTCGCGGCGGGCCAGAAGATCGAGATTGGCGACGAGTGCCTGCATCGCCGGATCAAACCGGTCACGCTCCTTCAGCTGGATGGCCAGGCACTCGGCGAGATTGCGGGCAAACAGGCCCGCCGGGTCAAAGCCCTGGCAGCGGTGCAGGACGGCCTCAACCTTCGCGAAGGAAACCGCAAGGCGTGTGGCGATCTCATCAAGGTCGGCGCGGCAATACCCGGCTTCGTCGATTGAGTCGGCCAGTTCGCCGGCGATCCAGCGTTCGCCCGGATCGGCGAAGGTCAACGCCAGCTGCGCCTCGACATGGTCGCGCAGCGTCACGGCGGCGGCGGTGATGTCGGCGATGTCGAAACCGTCATCGGCGGCGCGGGCACCGCCCGCTCCAGTACTGGCGGAACGCCATTGCGACGACAGGTCGGGCGGAATGCGCTCGCTGACGCCCGGATCGTCGGGAAAGATATTCTCCAGCGACGAATCGAGCCTTTCGGCCATCGATTCCGCCGACCAGTCCGGTGCGGCGGCGGTTTCGGTCTCGGTTGCCGGAGCCTCGCGCTCGCCGCGTTCAACGAGCGGATTGCGTTCGATTTCCTCGTCGATGAAGGTTTCGAGCTCGGCACGGGTGAACTGCAGCAGCCGGATGGACTGCATCAGCTGCGGCGTCATCACCAACGCCTGCGTCTGCTTGAGCTGCAATTTGGCTGAAAGCGCCATCCGTCCCCGTCCGCACTACCCAATCGGTCCGACGTCGGCGGGATTCAAACTGGCCCGCCTTTTGCTTGTCAAGCAGGGATAGACGGGAGGTCTTGCAAAAAACCTTGCCGAAGGCGCGGCAATTGAACGCGTCAGAAGGAGAATCCCTCGCCCAGATAGAGGCGGCGGACGTCCGGGTCGCGGACAACATCGGCGGGGCGCCCGTGCACCAGCACCGCGCCCGCGTGGAGAATATAGGCACGGTCGATGAGACCGAGCGTTTCGCGCACGTTGTGATCGGTAATCAGGACGCCGATCCCGCGACCGGTGAGATGGCGTACCAGACCCTGGATGTCGGCGACGGCGATGGGATCGACGCCGGCAAACGGCTCGTCGAGCAGCATGAATTGCGGCTTGGTGGCAAGCGAACGGGCGATTTCCAGACGTCGGCGCTCGCCGCCAGACAAGGCAATGGAGGGCGCCTTGCGCAAATGGGCGATATGGAACTCGTCGAGCAGTTCGCCGAGTCGGCGTTCCCGTACGGCACGGTCCGGTTCGGCGATCTCGAGGACGGCGCGAATGTTGTTTTCGACGCTCAGCCCGCGGAAGATCGACGCCTCTTGCGGGAGGTAGCCGATCCCGAGGCGCGCGCGACGATACATCGGCAAGCTGGTGACATCGAAGCCGTCGATCTCGATCGTGCCGGAATCGACCGGCACCAGGCCCGTGACCATGTAGAAGCAAGTGGTCTTGCCGGCGCCATTGGGACCGAGCAGGCCCACGGCCTCGCCCGCGCGCACAGCCAAGGACACGCCATTGACGACCGGGCGACCCTTGTAGCTCTTCGACAGGTTCCGGGCCACCAGCGTGCCCTTGAGCCGGGCGTCGCGCGCGCCCTGGCCTGCCGCATCGGCGGCCGCACCAGGTGTCGTCTTCGTGCGCGCGGCGCGTGACCAGAACCCCATGCCCGCCTACTGCTTCTTCGCCGAACCGGGCGTGATGAGCATCTTGATGCGCCCACCGGAATCGCCGCCGCCACCGCAGCCGTCGAGCTGCGCCTGGCCGCTCTTCATGTTGACTGTCAGCTTGCAGCCGACAATGACGTTCTCGCCCTGCGACAGGACAACCTCCTTGCCGGTGAGCACGAGAACTTCCGACTTCATGTCGAAATTGCCGCGATCGCCGGTGGCGACCTGATCGTCGGACTTGACGTAGACCTTGCCATCGACCTCAAGGCGCTCGATCGCCGCCGACCCGGTCGCCGCCGAGCCGCCGTCGTTGGCGTAGTGAACGACCATGCGGCCGGACTTCATCACGGTCGTGCCCTGGGTGACCGAAACGTTGCCACTGAATACGGCAACCTTGTCGGCCTCGCGGACCTCGAGCTTGTCGCTCTCGATCTGGATCGGCTGATCGCCCGAAAGCTTCAGGCCGGTCGGGCGCTGCGCTTCTGCGGCGGCGGGCGAGGCCGCCGCGAAGGCAATGGCCGCGGCCAGGACGATCGCCCGGGAGATCGCACGTTCAATTCTGTCCATCGCTCGTTCCTTCGCCGTTCGGCGTTTTGGCCTTTGCCGGGTCCACGGTCAACCGCACGCGGCGGTCGAAGACGATGGTCTTTCCGTTATCGGCAATCGACATGGATTCGGCCGTGATATGGGCGCCGTTCATGGTGATGTCGACGGGGAGGTCGGTCACCAGTTTTCCGGAGTTGAGATCGACGTGGGCGTTGCCAAGCCGCGCGGTCGTGCCGTCCGTCGTGGTCGCCGTCACGGGCGTCTCGATCACCATCGTCCCGGCGCCGCGGTCGTAGATGCCGCTTTCTGCGATGATCCTTGCGCGGTTGCCACGCTTGACCGGCACATCCGCCTCGATCGTCTCGAGATGGATAACGTCGCCCTTGGCGATTTCCTGCACCGCACGAGCGGCAGACATCGTGTAGCGCTCATTGTCCTTGTTGACGCCGCCAAGCTGCGGATTGACCATCACCAGCTTGCCATCGGCGATGGCGGAATCGTCGACATGGACTTCCAGGGGCAGCGGCTGCCTTGTCGCCCAGCTCCAGCCGAAAAAAAGGATCACGAGCCCGGCCGCGCCGAGCGGCAGTCCCCGCTTGAGACGCCGGACCAGCCGGCTATGGCGCGTGGCGTCGACAAAGGCATCCCGTCCGCCGGCCTTGGGCGCGATCGGCGAATGTGGCTGGCGTCGTGCGGTCGGCGTCATGGCATCCATTGCGGGAACCGGGGCGGGATTAGCGCTTGCGCAAGAAGCGGGCACATCTGCGGCGAGGCCGCGGACCAGGCGACGGCTGATCGCATTGCGTACCAATATGGTTATTTTTTGTTGAACGGCCAGCTCGCGGGCCTTGGAGGCGCGGACTTTGCGTCGGCCGCCGCGCTGGCGTAAACAACCTGAAAGCCCACCCGCGAGGATTCCCCATGAATGCCGACGAGCTGATCGACCGTTTCCGCCTCCGTCGCAAGCTGACCTTCTGGAGGGTTGCCGCGGTCCTGGCCGCGGTCGCCGCGATCGCCGCAGCTTCGACGAGCGCCGGTATCGACGCCTGGAAGGCGAAGCGCGACCAGGTGGCGAAAATCCGCATCGAAGGCACGATCACCGAGGACGAGGAACTGCTCGCGCGCATCGAGCGGGTTCGCAAGGCTGACAACGTCAAGGGCGTGATCCTCGCCATCGACACGCCGGGCGGCACGACCGCCGGGGGCGAGGCGATTTACGAGGCCGTGCGCAAGCTCGCCGCCGACAAGCCGGTCGTGGCGCAAGTCGGTACGCTTGCCGCCTCGGCCGGGTACATGATCGCGGCCGCCAGCGATCACATCGTGGCGCGAAAGACATCCATTGTCGGGTCCATCGGCGTGCTGGTGCAGTTTCCCGACGTGACCGGGCTGATGGACCGTGTCGGCGTGCGCATGGAAGAGGTCAAGAGCGCGCCTTTGAAAGCGGAGCCGAACCCCTTCAACCCGACCACCGAGGAAGAGCGCGCAATGCTGCGCCGGCTGATCATGGACTCCTACGACTGGTTCGTATCGATCGTGGCGGAAAGGCGGGACTTGCCGCGCGACCAGGTTCTGGTCCTCGCCGACGGCTCGATCTACACCGGGCGGCAGGGCCTCGACCGCAAGCTCGTCGACGAACTCGGAGGCGAGAGCGAAGCGCGCGCCTGGCTGGCGACCAAGGGGATCGCGGAAGATCTCGACATCGTCGAATGGAAGGCGGCGACGGGAGCCGCGGCATTGTGGCCGCAATCGCTGGGCGAGGCGGTCGGGCGCCTTTTCGGCATCGACTCCTCGGGCCTTAGCGGTCTTGCAGAGCGAACCGTGTTCCTTGACGGCCTCGTCTCGGTCTGGCACCCTTCGGCCAAATTGGCAAAGAGCCAGTAATTTCAGCCATTTTGAGCGATTTGCCGTTGGGGGGAAATGCCATGATCAAATCCGAACTCGTGCAGACGATCGCCAACCGCAATCCGCACCTGTTCCAGCGCGACGTGGAAAACATCGTCAACGCCATCTTCGACGAGATCGGCGACGCATTGGCGGAGGGAAACCGCGTCGAATTGCGCGGATTCGGTGCCTTCTCGGTGAAAAACAGGCCCGCGCGCACCGGGCGTAACCCGCGCACCGGCGAATCGGTGCACGTCGACGAGAAATGGGTGCCGTTCTTCAAGACCGGCAAGGAATTGCGCGAACGCCTCAACAAGGGAAAGTGAGCGCCTTCCGTCCATGCTCAATCGTATCGTCGCCGTCATCATCATCCTGCCGATTGCCATCGTGCTGATCGCCCTGGCGGTCGCCAATCGCGGTGGGGTCGATTTCACCATCGACCCGTTCCATCCGGGGAACCCGGCGCTGACGGTGCACTGGCCGCTGTTCGTCTACCTGTTCATCGCAATGGCGATTGGACTGGTGGTCGGCTCGATGGCGACATGGCTGCGACAGGGCCAGTACCGCAAGCAGGCTCGGGAAAAGACCGCCGAGGTTCGCCGGCTGACCGGCAACATGCCGACGGGGACCGGTTCCTCGGTCGCGTCCGTCGCACCGCGCTGATCCTGGCACCATGAAGCTTATCGCAGCCGACGAGGTCGACCGGCTTCTGACCTTCACCGGGCTTGTCGAAACGCTGCGCGAGGCGTTCCGCGACGGCGTGGTGCAACCGGTACGCCACCATCACACCGTTCGCCGTCCCGACGGAGCCGACACGACGCTGCTGCTGATGCCCGCCTGGACCGACTTCATGAAAGCCGGCACGTCGGACGGCGGACACGTCGGGGTCAAGATCGTCACGGTTTCCCCTGACAACAACGCCATCGGCCTGCCGGCGGTCATGGGCGTCTATCTTCTTCTCGATGGTCGCACGGGCCAGCCCGTCGCGCTGATCGACGGCCAACGCCTCACGCTGTGGCGGACCGCGGCGGCTTCCGCGCTCGCCGCCACCTATCTGGCGCGCGAGGATTGCGCGCTGCACCTCGTGATCGGGGCGGGTGCGCTGTCGCCCTTCCTCGCACGCGCCCACGCGTCGGTGCGCCCCATCCGCCGGACGCTGATCTGGAACCGGACCGCCGCGAACGCCGAGCGCGTGGCGGCGATGTTGCGAGACGAGGGGCGCGACGCGGTTGCCGTCGACGATCTGGAGACCGCGGTGCACAGCGCCGATATCATCTCCTCGGCAACCATTTCGTCGGAACCGCTGGTGCTCGGGCGCTGGCTGAGGCCGGGCCAGCATGTCGATCTGGTCGGCGCGTTCTCGCCGACCATGCGCGAGAGCGATGACGAGGCGATGCGGCGGGCACACGTCTATGTCGACACCCGGGCGGGTGCGACGAAGGAGGCCGGCGATATCGTGCAGGCGCTCGCCAGCGGAGCGCTGGCGGCCGATGCCGTTCGCGGCGATCTCTACGAGCTGGCACGCAAGGAGGCGGCCGGACGGACGGGGGACGACGAGATCACCCTGTTCAAGTCGGTTGGCGCAGCCATTGAGGATCTCGCGGCGGGAATAGCGGTGTGGCAGGGCGCAGCCGGCTGAGTTGCGCACGCATCGAGGCTGTGGCAGAAGCCGGGCGCTCGGGATCAGGATCGTGAACCAACAACGCGACAGACGGCGCGAGAACGGCGCACCCCGGCTTGACGCCGCCGGCCGCGAGGCTCGTCGTGACACCGGCAAGACGGTGCGGCTACCGCGGCGCGCCGGCACGCTTCCGGCGGAACGCTGGCCGGTAATCCTGGAAAACCCTCCAAACGACGATTATGCGCTGCTCGACAGCGGCGATGGCGAGAAGCTGGAGCGCTTCGGCGCCTACCGGATCGTCAGGCCCGAGGCTCAGGCCATCTGGCCGCGCGCCCTGCCGCCGGCCGAGTGGGATCGGGCCGACGCCGTCTTTACCGGCGATACGGACGAGGAAGGCCTCGGCCGCTGGCGCTTCCCGCGCGAGCCGCTCGGCGAGACCTGGCCGATGCGCCATGACGGCCTCTCCTATCTCGGCCGCTTCACCTCGTTCCGTCATGTTGGCGTCTTCCCCGAGCAAGCAGCGCACTGGACGCATCTTGAGGGGCTGATCAAGGGCGCGGGGCGTAAGGTGCGCGTGCTCAACCTGTTCGGCTATACCGGCGTGGCATCCCTGGTCGCGGCACGCGCCGGCGCCGAGGTGACGCATGTCGACGCCTCGAAGAAGGCCATCGGCTGGGCGCGTGAGAACCAGCAATGCGCCAACCTGTCGGACCGGCCGATCCGGTGGATCTGCGAGGATGCACCGCTTTTCGTCGATCGCGAGATCCGTCGCGGCAACCGCTACGACATCGTGCTCCTCGACCCGCCTGCCTACGGACGCGGACCGAAGGGCGAGGTCTGGCAGTTGTTCGAAAGCCTGCCGGCGCTGACCGAAGCCAGCCGTGACGTTCTCTCGCCGCAGCCCTTGGCCGTCGTCCTGACGGCCTATGCCATCCGCGCTTCCTTCCTCGCCTTTCACACGCTGATGCGCGATTGTTTTGCCGGCTTCGGAGGCGTCGTGGAATCCGGGGAACTCGTCATCCGCGAGAAAGGCGCCGGCCGTGCCCTCTCCACCTCGATGTTCTCGCGCTGGATGGCCGCATGAGCGTCGCGGCGAAACGGCCGGGGCGCGTGGTCGAGGTCACCAGCCTCGCCAACCCGATGGTCAAGGACATCAAGGCGCTGGCGACGAAGAAGCATCGCGAGGAGACGCGCACCTTCCTCGCCGAGGGGCTGAAACTCGTCATCGACGCTCTCGACCAGGGCTGGACGATCCACACGTTGGTGTTCGGCAAGGCCGCACTCGGCAATGCACTGGTGGAACGCACCGCGGCGCGAGCGGTCGCCGCGGGAGCAACGGTCATCGAGGCGTCGGCGAAAGTGCTGGAAGCGATCACGCGCCGCGACAACCCGCAAATGGTCGTGGCGGTGTTCGAACAGCGCTATGCCAGGCTCGCCGATTTCCGCCCCGAAGGCAACGATACCTATCTGGCGCTCGACCGCGTGCGCGATCCCGGCAATCTCGGCACGATCCTGCGCACGGCCGACGCGGCGGGAGCTAAGGGCGTCATCCTGATCGGTGAAACGACCGATCCTTTCGCTATCGAAACGGTCCGCGCGACGATGGGATCCATCTTCGCCATCCCCGTGGCGCGGGCGCGCGAGGAGGATTTCGTCGCCTTCGCCGAGGGTTTTAATGGCCTTGTCGCCGGAACGCATCTGAAGGGTTCGGTCGATTATCGCAGCGTCGATTGGCGCGGGCGCCCTGTCCTGCTGGTGATGGGCAACGAGCAGCAGGGTCTCACGGATCCGCTTGCCGAGGCCTGCACCACGCTGGTGCGCATTCCGCAAGCAGGGCGGGCCGACTCGCTCAATCTCGCGGTCGCGACTGGCGTGATGCTGTACGAGGCACGGCGCCATGCGCTGCGGCTTGAGGACCGGTCATGAGGCGTCTTGCTGCCTATACAGCCGGCGTGGCGGTATTGATCGGGCTGGACCAGGCGGCCAAGGCAGCCGTGGAAGCGCGGCTGCCCTTCGAGCAGGTGGTCCCGGTCATGCCGTTCATGTCGCTGTTTCGTACCTGGAACAAGGGCATCTCGTTTTCGCTTCTTGCTGCGTTCGGCGACCGTTTGCTCATCGCCATCGCCGTCTCCGTGACCATCTTTGTCCTTGTGCTCGCCTGGCGTACGGACCCGGCGCAGCGCATTGCGCGCACCGGCTATGCGTTCATTATCGCCGGCGCGCTCGGCAACCTCATCGACAGGGTCACCTATGGCCATGTGGTGGATTTCATCCTCTTTCATACCGAAAGCTGGACTTTCGCCGTCTTCAACCTGGCCGACGCGTTCATTTCCGTCGGCGCGGCGCTGGTGGTGCTGCAGGAAGTGATGACGGCGCTCGATGATCGTCGAAAGGCGGCTAAGAATTAATGGAACGCGGCTGCATCAGCAGACGACGGACACAGGGGAGTGCAAGATGAGCCAATCCTTCAAAGCCATCGTGGTCACGCGCGACGAGGAAAAACGCCAGAATGTCGGCGTAACGACGCTGTCGGAAGCGGACCTGATGGAAGGCGACGTCACCGTCCGCGTCGAGGCGACGACGGTCAACTACAAGGACGGCCTGGCGATCACCGGAAAGGCGCCTGTAGTGCGGCGATTCCCGCTTGTTCCCGGAATCGATTTCGCCGGTACGGTCACCGCCTCGTCGCATCCCGATTTCAAGGCCGGCGACAAGGTGGTGCTGAACGGCTGGGGCGTTGGCGAGGTGCATCATGGCGCGTTTGCCGAAATTGCCCGCGTGAAAGGCGACTGGCTGGTGCCCCTGCCGGCCGGGATGACGGCGGAAAATGCCATGGCGGTGGGAACCGCGGGCTATACTGCGATGCTCTCCGTCATGGCGCTGGAGCGCCACGGCCTGACTCCAGCGCAAGGCCCCGCCGTAGTCACGGGCGCGGCCGGCGGCGTCGGCTCCGTTGCCATCAGCCTGCTGTCGCGACTGGGGTGGACGGTCATCGCCTCGACCGGCCGGCCCCAGGAAGCGGACTATCTCAAGGGGCTCGGCGCCGCCGAAATCATCGACCGCGCCGAACTGTCCGGGCCGGCCAAGCCGCTGGCGAAGGAACGCTGGATCGCCGGCGTCGATTCGGTCGGATCCCACACGCTCGCCAACGTCCTGTCGATGACGCGCTACGGCGGCGCGATCGCAGCCTGCGGTCTCGCGCAGGGCATGGACCTGCCGACCTCGGTCGCGCCGTTCATCCTGCGCGGCGTGGCGCTGCTCGGCATCGATTCGGTGATGGCGCCGAAGGCACTGCGGCTGGAGGCCTGGAAGCGCATCGGGCGCGATCTCGACGCGGCGAAACTCGCCAGCATCGCCACGACGATCGGCTTCGACGGAATCATCGACGCGGCGCACGACATTGTCGAGGGCAAGATCCGCGGCCGCGTGGTTGTCAAAATGTGACCGGAGCGGATCGATAAACTTGTAACGATCGGCTCCAAGGTTCTGAAATCCGCTTCTGCCATGCTTGGCGCATGGATTTGGAGCGCGACCAGACCCCCGGTTCGGCCGCCCGCTGGTTTGCACCGGCGGTCGTATCGCGAACGCCGTTCGTCGGTGCCGCGGTTGCGATCGGGATTGCCCTGTTGGCGTTCCTCGCCGGGGCCAACCAGTTGGCCCTGTCCGCACTGGCCCTGTCGTTGACAGCAATCGTCACCGAGCGGGCCGTTGCCTTAGACCAGACCCGCACAGCGCGCAGGCGACGCGCGGACGAGGAGCGGAACCACCGCGAAACGGTGGAAAAACTCGCCGACCGAATGTGGGAGCTGTCCGAAAGCGAGGAGCGCTTCCGCGGACTTGTCGACGCCCTGGGCGATATCGTCGTCCACCGCAGCCAGACCGGTAGGATCGTCTTCGCCAACCGGGCACTCTCCGAAGTCACCGGCATCGAGCCGCGCGATCTCGTCGGGCGCCGCCTGGAGGAGATCGGTTTCGCCGTGCCGGCAGCGGCGACCACAGATGGTCTTGACGGGCAGGATATCCGGCATATGGGGCCGCGCGGCGCGCGCTGGTTCTCGTGGGTGGAGCTGTCGACCCGTGACGAGGCGACAGGTGCGGTCCAACGCCGCGCGATCGGCCGCGACATCACCGAGCGCAAAGCGTCCGAAGAGGTCATGATCGCCGCGCGCCTGCGGGCGGAGAGCGGATCGGCGGCCAAATCCCGCTTCCTTGCCACGGTCAGCCACGAAATCCGAACGCCTCTCAACGGCATCATGGGGATGGCCAAGCTGATCGCCGACACCGAGCTTTCGGACGAGCAACGGACATACGCCACGGCGATTTCGACCTCGGGCGCCGCCCTGCTCGATCTCATCGACGATCTCCTCGACTTTTCACGCATCGAGGCCGGGCGCCTCGATCTCGCGCCCGAATCCGTCTCGCCGCGCGAAATCGCCGAGTCGGTCGCAGAGCTGCTGTCCGCCCGCGCCTACGCCAAGGGTATCGGTCTCGGCCTCACAGTCGCGCCCGATGTTCCATCGCTGCTGACCTGCGATCCCGGCAAGCTCAGGCAGGTGCTGGTCAATCTCGTCGGCAACGCGATCAAGTTCACCAACACCGGAGGCGTTGCCATCGCCGTTGCTCGGGGAGGTACCGGCGATCGCCTGTGTTTCTCGGTAGAGGATACGGGACACGGTATCGCCGAGACGGATGTTGCGCGTATCTTCGAGGACTTCGAACAGGCCGACGGCTCCACGACGCGGACCCATGGCGGCGCCGGTCTGGGCCTTGCCATTTCGCGCCGCATCGCCGAGGCGATGGGCGGATCGATCACGGTCACGAGCACCCCGGGCGAGGGGTCGATTTTCGGATTCTACCTGCCGATCCGCAACCCGGTCGCCGCGGCACCGGCTGACTCGCTTGGCGGGCACAGGGTCCTGGTGCTGCTGCCCGATGCCATCGAAGCGGGTACCGTGGCCAAGACCATCCGCGATCGGGGCGGCAAGGCCGATGTCGTGACAAACCGCGAGGCGGCACTGGCGGCGCTCAGGAACGGCGAAGCCTACGACCTCGTGCTCGCCGGAGCAGCCTACGAGAACGAAATCGCAGCCTTGCGCGCCACGGCACCGGGGTCGCGGTTTCTCGCCCTGCTCACACCCTCCGAACGGGGACGTCTTGAGGAACTGCGCAAGGCCGGTTGTGACGGCTATCTGGTGCGGCCCGTACGGCTGGGAACTTTGCTGCGCATGGTTGGCGGACAGGCGCCGCAGAAATCTTCGAGCGTCGATGCGGTCGAGTGGCGGCAGGCCAGACCGCAGGGCGCGGCACTTTCCATCCTCGTTGCCGAAGACAATCCGCTCAATGCGCTGCTTGTCCGCTCGGCGCTCGGAAAGGCCGGACATGCCGTCGATGTGGTCGGCGACGGGCGCGCGGCGGTCGAAGCTGTCGCAAGACGACGGTTCGACATCGTGCTGATGGATTTGCACATGCCCGAGATGGATGGCCTCGACGCCATCGCGCATATCCGTTCGCGCGAGGAGGCTGAAGGGAAAGCCCCTGTGCCCATCCTCGTGCTGACGGCGGATGGACAGGAAGAGACGCGGCGCCTGGCGATCGCCCACGGCGCCAATGGCGTGGTGGTCAAGCCGCTCGATCCCCTGGTGCTGATCGCAACCGTCGAGGAACAGGCGGCCTGAACGGCAACAGGCGCCGGATCAGCGCGGCGCGCGCTTGGCCAGGATGCGCTGCAGGGTGCGCCGGTGCATGTTGAGGCGACGGGCGGTTTCCGAAACGTTGCGATCGCACATTTCATAGACCCGCTGGATATGCTCCCAGCGCACGCGGTCGGCCGACATCGGGTTTTCCGGCGGCGGTGACATCGCCGCGCCGGTGGAGAGAAGCGCGGCTGTCACGTCGTCGGCATCCGCCGGCTTGGCCAGGTAATCGACCGCGCCGAGCTTCACCGCGGTAACGGCTGTGGCGATATTACCGTAACCCGTCAGGATGACGATCTTGGAATCCGCCCGCTTGTCGCGGAGCGCGGTGACGACATCGAGGCCGTTGCCGTCGCCCAGCCGCATGTCGATGACGGCAAAGGCGGGAGGCGACGCCCGAACCGCCGCCAGGGCCTCCGAAACCGCGTCGGCGGTGGTCACGATAAAACCGCGCGTCTCCATTGCGCGCGCCAGGCGGGTGAGGAACGGCTTGTCGTCGTCGACGAGCAGCAACGTGCGGTCGCCCTCGATTACGCTTCGATCCTCGCTCATCGTCTCGCTCCCCGATCGTTCCATTCTTCACTGTCACATAGCTGAAATGGCATTTTTATCCAATGGCCTGCGTCCGGCGGTGTCCTTGGCCGGCCGATCGAAGGCCGACCGGGGCCAGACAATGGTGACGACCGCGCCACGTCCGGCGTCGCGGGCGTTGGAAAAAGTCACCACGGCGCCGGCGCGCTCCAGCAGGGTCCGGGCGATGAACACGCCAAGTCCAAGCCCGCCCCCGCCATCCGTGCGGCCGGCACGTGTCGTCGCGTAGGGCTCGCCGATACGGTCGAGCATGTCGGCCGAAATGCCCGGTCCGTCATCCTCGACGATGATGCGCACCTCCTCCGTGCTCCAGCCCGTCGTCACCACGACCTCGGAACGGGCAAAATCGACGGCATTCTCGACGATGTTTCCAAGGCCGTAGATCACGCCCGGATCGCGCCGCATGACCGGCTCGGCCCCGACCAGATAGGATTTTTCGAGACGGATATTGACGCCAAAGTCGCGGTGCGGCGCCGTCGCTTCCTCGATGAGCGCCGAAATCGCCTGCCGGGAAATCATGTCGGCATCTTCCGACGACAAGGTGGTGAGGCGCTTCAGGATCTCGCGGCAACGCTCGCTTTGGGTGCGCAGCAGCGAGACATCCTCGGCGAAGCGCTTGTCGGTGCCAAGCTGCTTTTCCATCTCGCGCGCGACCAAGGTGATCGTCGCCAGCGGCGTGCCGAGTTCGTGCGCGGCAGCGGCTGCCAGGCCGTCGAGCGCCGACAGGTGCAATTCGCGCTGGAGCACCAGCTCAGTGGCGGCGAGCGCATCGGCGAGCTGGCGGGCTTCCTCGGCGACGCGCCAGGCATAGACGCCGGCAAAAGCGATCGCGGCGACAACGGCCACCCAGACGCCGCTGACATAGATCATCGGCAAGGCGAGTTGGGCGCCCGGCCGCCACGGCAGCGGCAGGTAAAGGAAGGCGAGGACGGTGGCCGCCGTCACGACCACGACGCCCAGCGCCGTGGTGAAGCGCAGGGGCAACGATGTCGCCGAAATGATCACCGGGATGATGAGCAGGATCGAGAACGGGTTGGTCAGGCCGCCGGTCAACGCCAGCAGGCCGGCCAGCTGGAGAGCGTCAAAGGTCAACAGGCCGAAAGCCGGCAGGGCCTCGAGGCGGAAATTGGCGGGGAAGCGCAGGGCGAGAAACAGATTGAGCCAGGCCGAGCACGCGATCAACGCCAGGCACAGGCTGACATCGAGCGGAAAACCGAGACCGATATTGACGATGGCGATCGCCAAGCTCTGGCCGATGACCGCCAGCCAGCGCAGCTTGATCAACGTCGTCAGGCGGAGCTTGCCGGTGTTATACCGCTCCTGAAGGCGGGGGAATTCAGCCATGCGCCCTTATGGACCGCGGCGCGGCCGCCGCCAAGGGCCTGCAATCAGCGCGGGCGCGGCTTTGCACGGTTGGTCGCCTGAGCGGCGGCGGGGTTCTCCGGCCAGGGATGGCGAGGATAGCGTCCGCGCATGTCGGCGCGCACATCTGCCCAGGATCCCGCCCAAAATCCGGGAAGATCGCGGGTCTTCTGGATCGGCCGGTGCGCAGGGGAGAGCAGTTCGAGGACAAGCGGCACGGCGCCGTCGCCGATACGGGGGTGGCGGGTCACACCGAACAGTTCCTGTACACGGATCGCAAGCACGGGCTCGTCGCCATCATAGCGGATCGGCACATGGCTGCCCGATGGCGCATCGAAATGCGTGGGGGCGTAGCGGTCGATCTTGCGGGCGAGATCGCCGGGGACGACCGACAGAAGCGCGGCGCGCAATGTTGCCGGCGCGATCCTGTCCGCCCTCGCCTCACCCTGGAGGAACGGCCCGAGCCAGTCGGCGAGGCTGGCGGTGAGCGCGGCATCGTCGACGTCCGGCCAGGGATCTCCCAAGGTGCGATGCAGCCAGCCGAGGCGCTGGCGGAGCGCTTCGGTCTCGCGATCCCATGAAAGATGCCCCAGCCCTTCCATGCGCAGGGCCTCGAGCAGAGCAGCGTCGGCCTCCGCGCCGGCCGGAGCCGGCAGGTTGCGCTCGGCAAGCACGAGCGCGCCGTAGCGCTCGCGCGCAATGCGCCGCACGGCCCCTTTTGCGCCGTCAAAGGCGGTTTCCGCCTGCTCGACGATCCGCTGGCCCATGCGATCCCGCAGAACGGCTTCGTCCAAGGCCGCCGCGGCGACAATACGGGCGTTCTGGGCCTTGCCCTGGAGATCAGCAACGACAATGAACGGCTCCGCCGCAAGATGCTCAGCCAGATCGATGACGCCGCCGCGCCCGTTGGCAAGAACAAAATGCCCGGTTGCGCCGCGCGCCCGGCCGACGCGGTCCGGCCAGGCATCGAGAAGAAGACTGCCGGCCAGCGGCTTCGACGGCGCCTCACTTCCGCCAGCTGCGGCCTGGCGGGCCAGGCGCCTGGCCAGATCCCGCGCGCGCGTTGCCCGGTCGCCACGGTCCCGGCGAAACGCCTCCAGCCGACGGTCGAGATCGACAGACGTGCCGCCAAGGCCGCGCTCGGTCAGCAGAACGGCGAGTTCGGCGGCGGCATTGGCCTCGCCGCGGCCGGCCGCCAGGGCAACCATATGGGCGAGACGAACCGGCAAGGCGAGTTGCCGCATGGCGCGGCCCGTGGGGGTCAATCGCCCGTCGTCTCCGAGCGCGCCGAGGTCCGTCAACAATGCCCTCGCCTCGGCGAGCGCCGGTGACGGTGGGGAATCGAGAAAGCGCAGCGCCGATGGATCGCTGACGCCGAAGGCGGCGCAATCGAGCAGCAGACCGGAAAGATCCGCTTCGAGGATCTCCGGGGTGGAATAGGGCTGCAGCGCCCCGGTCTGGCCGGCATTCCACAGGCGGATCGCGACGCCGGGCGCGGTGCGGCCGGCGCGGCCGGCCCGTTGTTCGGCGGAGGCCCGTGAGACCCGAACCGTTTCCAGCCGGGTGATCCCGGTCTCCGGCTCGTATTTCGGCACGCGCGATAGACCGGAATCGACGACGACGCGGACGCCGTCGATGGTGATCGACGTTTCGGCGATCGACGTCGCCAACACGACCTTGCGCCGCCCGGAAGGCGGAGGGCGAATGGCCCTGTCCTGATCAGCACCGTCAAGCGATCCGTGCAAGGGGACAAGATCGACATCGCCGGCGAGCCGTCCTTCCAGACGTTCGGCCACGCGTTCGATCTCGCGCTGACCGGGAAGAAAGGCGAGCACCGAGCCCTCCTCGTCCGCGAGCGCCTCGCGGACGGCCGATGCGACAGCGTCCTCGATACTGTCATGCGCTGCGCGTTCGCGATGGCGGATGGCGACCGGAAAGGTCCGGCCCTCCGAGCGGATGACCTCGACGCCACCGAGCAGGGCCGCCACGCGAGCGCCCTCGATGGTCGCCGACATCACGACAAGCCGCAGATCGGGCCGCAGCGCCTCGCGAATATCTAGGGCAAGGGCGAGGCCGAAGTCGCCGTCGAGGGAGCGTTCATGCGCTTCGTCGAACAGCACAGCGGCGACACCCGGCAGTTCGGGATCGTCGATGGCCATACGGGAAAAAATCCCTTCGGTGACGACCAGGATGCGGGTGCGCGCCGATTGCCGCGTTTCCATGCGCATCGCATAGCCGACCGTCGCACCGACCTCCTCGCCGAGCAGCGAAGCCATCCGCCGCGCCGCCGCGCGCGCCGCCACGCGGCGCGGTTCAAGCAGGATTATTTTGCCGGCTGTCGATGCGATCCAATCCAGCATCGCGATCGGCACGAGAGTGGTCTTGCCCGCGCCCGGAGGGGCGACGAGAACGGCCGCTCCGTTCTCCTCCAGCGCGCCGCGCAGGGACGACAGGACGTCCGACACCGGCAGATCGGAGAGTGTCACGCTCACGATCCGATCCGGATGACCGGACCGCCGGCAGCAGCGGCATCGGCCTCGTCATGAGTGACCAGAAGTGCCGGCAGTTGGCGGTTGCCGACGGTGGAAAAAACCAGTTCGCGCGTGCGCGCCCGAAGATCGGCGTCAAGGCTGGAGAAGGGTTCGTCCAGTAACAGCATGGCGGGACGAGACAGCAACACGCGTGCCAACGCCACACGTGCCTTCTGTCCGCCGGAAAGCGTCGCCGGGTCTCGATCGAACAGGCCCGGAAGCTCCACATCGGCGAGCGCCGCCTCGGCAAGGGCGCGGCGCATGGCGCGTCCGCGGACATCCGAGGGAATGGCGAACAGCAGGTTGCCGCCGACCGACATGTGCGGAAACAGCAGCGCATCCTGGAAGAGAATGCCGGCGTGGCGTTCCTGTGGCGGCAGCGCGATCAGGTCGCGGCCAGCGCAAAGCACGCGACCGCTGGCACGAAAGGCAGGATCGAGGAAGCCGGCGACATAGGCAAGCAGGGACGATTTGCCCGAGCCGGAGGGCCCCATCACCGTCAGGATTTCACCAGGCGCGATGGCACGATCGACAGCAAGCAGGGTGCGTCCCGCCAGCGCGATCGTCACCTTGTCGAGAACAAGCCCGCTTTCCTGCATTCCCGTCCGCTCATGCCCCGATCCGGCGATGGTGGTATAGAAGACGCGGCAGCGCGCCGGCAACCACAAAGCCCAGCGCCGGGATTGCCGCCTGCACCAAAGCCCAAACGCCGATGAGGCGCCGGTTACCGCCGGATGCCAGTGCCACGGCCTCCGTCGTCACCGTCGGCAAGCGCCCCGCGCCGATCAGCAGCGTCGGCAGATAGAGGCCGACGGATACGGCGAACCCAACGGCCAGCGCGATCATCAGGGCCGGAGCTAGCATGGGAAGCTTGACCGCGACGAGCATGCGGGCGCGGTTCTTGCCAAGGCCATAGGCGATGGCCTCGTGGCGTCTGTCGAAAGCCCGCCACGGGTCCGACAGCGACAGAAGCGCATAGGGCAGGACGAAGACGAGGTGCACGGCGACCAGCAAAACGCCGGACGGCTCGATGCCGGCCGCCAACAGCGCGGTCTGCATGCCAAACAGGAAGGCGACTTGCGGCATGATCAAGGGCAAGTAGAACAGAAGGCGCGCCCGGTAAGCCGGGACGAAATCCCTGTCGTCCTCGCGCACGAGGATTGCCACCGCGAGCAGCACCGCCAGGCCGGCGGAACCGAGGCCCACGAGAACCGTACGCAGAAGCGGATCAGCAAGGCTCCCGAACGCGATCCGCCATCCGTCGAGTGTGAGGCTCTGTGGGAGCAACTCCGGAAACAGCCAGAGACCGGCGACAGACCACAGGGCAAGCGCCGCGAGACCGGCAAACATCAGCGCAACGAACACCGTCATCGCCGCGAGGCCGCCCCAGCGCCAGATTGCGTCGTGCCGGAACCGCCGTCCCGCCCCGCAGAGAGCGCGCGTGGCCGACGCCCCGACCCGTTCGAGGCCGATCCACAGGGCGATGGCCGCCGCGCTGACGCCAAGCTGAAGCAGCGCGCCGGCCGAGGCCTTCAGGCGCATCGCGAGATCAGGGTCGTTCATCCAGGCAACGAGCCGCACGGCGAGAACCGGCGGTGTCGTCGGACCGAGGATTGCCGCGACGTCGACGACCGAAGTGGCGTACGCGATCACGGCGAAGACCGGCAGGCGGATCTGGCGGTACAGGGACGGCCAGACGGTATGCATGAAGCCGGCGACCCGCCCATAACCAAGGGCAGTGGCGAGCCGGTGGGCATGATCCACATTGATCTGGGGCAGTGCTGCGAGCGCCATCAGGAACAGGAACGGCACTTCCTTGACCGCTAGGCCGGCGGCAAGTGCGAGGCCGGCGCGATCGTTGACGATCAGCCAGTCCGGCGGACGGTCCCAGCCGGTCAATTCCGGTGACACCAGGCGCGACAGCAGCCCGGACGGCGCGATGAGGAAAGCAAGCCCGAACGCTGCCGCCGCATGGGGAACCGCCAACATTGGCGAGATAAGACGGCGAAGACACAGGAAGGAACGCGTCCCGGTCCACCCGGCAAGGAAGAGGAAAACCGCGGCCAGCGCGACCGCAGTCGACAGGAGGCCTGAGCTCACCGCGAGCAGGGCCGAACGCGAAAGGCCTGGCTCGGCGGCGAGTTCCCGGAACGGCGCGAGGGAAGGACTTGCATGCCCGAGCGCCGGAAGAACCCCGAAAGCGGGCAACAGTGTGCCGGCAAGGCCGGCAAGGATCGGGCCGGCCATCAGCAGGGCGCCTAGCGCCGGACCGATTCGTGTCAGCACGGCGGCTTCAGTTGCCGACGCCGTAGCGTTTCGCCCATTCGACCTCGAGTTTCGTCATCCACGACGGATGCGGCTCGTCGATCGCAGGACCGAGGTCTTCGGGACGCGGCGTCGCGACGCCGAGGTCAAGCGCGGCAAAGCGCTGGCGGTCCGCTTGAGAAAGACCGGCCATCGCGAGGACGGTCGGATCGCCCCAGACTTTCGGATCCTGCTTGCGCGCCTGCGCCTCGGGAGACAGGAGGAAGTCGGCGACGACCATCGCGCCCGCCTTCGCCGTGGCATTGAAGGGAATGGCGACGAAGTGGGTGTTGGCGAGCGTACCGCCGGGAAATACGAAAGGACGAACCGTGTCAGGCAGTTCGCCGGCCGCGATGGCGTTGGAGGCTTCGGCCGGATTGAAGGCGAAGATGATATCCGCCTCGCCGTCGGCCAGCAGTTGTTTCAATGCGGGATAGTTGCGCGGATAGGCCTTTCCGGCGCGCCAGAGGTTCGGCGTAAGTTCGTCGAGCGTACGGAACACCGGAGCAAGGACCGCGTCGGCATCGACGCTCGCCGCATCCCTGGTAAGGACACTCCGGTCGGCGACGGTTTCGACCAGTACCTGTTTGAGGAACGTCGAACCGGTGAAATCGGGCGGCTGGGGATAGGTGAAGCGTCCGGGGTTGCGCTGCGCCCATTCCACGAGTTCGGCGATCGACTTCGGCATGTCCGGCGCCTTCGTGCGCGCCTCATCATGAAAGAACACGAGCTTCGCCATGCCCCACGGGCTCTCGAGCCCTTCCGTCGGGATGGTGAAATCGACGCGAACAGTAGGCTTGCCCTCCACGTCGACGGCTTTCCAGTTCGGCAGCTTCTCCGCCCAGCCGGGGGCGAGCAACAGGCCTTCACGCTTCATCGATGCGAAGTTCTCGCCGTTGATCCACACGAGGTCGATACGGCCACCCTCCAACTTGCCGGCGGTTTTCTCGGCAAGCACCGTCGAAACGGCCGTTGCGGTATCCTCCAGCTTCACATGCACGAGCTTGATGCCGTAGCGCTCCTCGACCTGTTCGCCGACCCAGCCGATATACGTGTTGATGTTCTCGGCGCCGCCCCAGGCATTCCAGTAGACTGTTTCGCCGCGCGCCTGTTCGACGACGGCGGGCCAATTGGAAGGATCCGGGTCGGCGGCCCTTGCTGCCGGCGACAGAAACGCGACCGATGCCAGCGTGGCGGCAAATACGACTTTCAGCACAAGACGTCTCCCTTTGCGGTTCCCGCCTTAGATCACGCACGGCCGCAACCGGGCAATGTCCTCGCGGTCAACGCCGGCTCACTTGCGCGTGAGGCATGTTTGTCCGGGCGGAAGCCCATTATTTGAGCGGCTTGTCGTCCCCGTCGTCGAGGATGCGGTGCGCGGCACCGTCGAGATCGTCGTACTGGCCGCTCCTCAGCGACCACAGGAACGCCGCAAGGCCAAGGGCACCAAGTCCGAGGGCGATCGGAATCAGCACCAGCAGTCCGGTCACTCGGCCGGCTCCATGACAAGGGGAACAGGAACGTCCTCGGCGTTCGTGCCGCTGCCACGCAGAAGGCGCATCGAGTTGGTCACAACCAGGATAGAGGACCCGGACATGGCAATGGCGGCGATCAACGGCGTCACATAGCCGAGCACCGCCAGCGGTACGGCGACGACATTGTACAGGATGGCAATGGCGAAGTTCTCGCGGATCAACCGCCCGGCGCGGCGCGCGACATCGAGCGCAAGCGGAACAGCGGCGAGACTGTCGCGCAGAAAGATGAAGTCGGCCGCGCTCCTGCCGATATCCGCGGCGCTGGCGGGCGCGATGGAGGCATGGGCGGCGGCGAGCGACGGCGCATCGTTGATGCCGTCGCCGACCATCAGCACGCGCGCACCGTGAACGGACAATTCGCGGATGCGCTCGACCTTTTCGCCCGGCATCAGGCGCGAGCGCCAGGACGGGATGGCAAGGCGGCGCGCGACATCGGCAACTGCCCGCTCCTCGTCACCCGACAGCACTTCCGCGCCGATGGACCGGGCAGCGAGTTCGCTGACCGCTTCGCGCGCATCCGGCCGCAGGCGGTCGCGGAAAGCGTAAGCCGCGACGAGTTCCCCATCACGCGCGAGCACGGTTTCCGAGCCGGCACCGCCTTCACGCGGTGGCGCTCCGGGCGCTGCCCAGTCGCGTCGGCCGAGCCGCCAAACGATATCGCCAGCCTTCGCCTCGATTCCCCGGCCCGGCAACTCGCGGACATCATCAAAGACAACCGGCGCCGGCGGCGAGGCGGCGGCCAGGCTGCGGCTTAGCGGATGAAGCGAACGGGAAGCGAGCGCGGAGGCCATAGCAAGCGTATCGGCGTCCATCTCCTTGCCGCGCAGCAATTCCGGCCGTCCAAGCGTCAGCGTCCCGGTCTTGTCGAAGACGACGCGATTGGTTTCGGCGAGGCGCTCGAAAGCAGCGCCGTCGCGCACCATGATTCCGGCTTCGAATAGCCGACGCGCGGCAACGACCTGCACGATGGGAACGGCCAGGCCAAGCGCGCAGGGACAGGTGATGATCAGGACGGCGACGGCGACCGTCAGCGCATGGTGCCAATCGCTCCCCAGCGCCATCCAGCCAATGAACGACAGCAATGCCGTCAGGTGCACGGCGGGCGCATAAAGCTGGGCGGCACGGTCGGCAATACGCCGGTATCGGGCACGGCCGCTCTCCGCGGCTTCCATCAGGCGCAACATTTCGGCGAGGAAGGAATTCTCGGCTTTCGCCGTCGCTGCGAGCACAAGGGGACCGGTCAGGTTCATGGTGCCGGCGCGCAAATCGGCACCCGGGCCGACCGCGACCGGCGCGCTCTCGCCCGAAACGATGGAACAATCGAGATCGGAACGACCGCTTTCAACGACGGCGTCGACCGGAACGCGCTCGCCAGCGGCAATATGGAGGCGCATGCCCGGAACGATGTCGGCGACGGCGATCCAATCGCGGCTGCCGTCCTCGCGTTCGACGAAGGCGCCACGGGCGGCCATGCGGGCCAAGCCCTTGACGGCGGCGCGGGCCCGCTCGCGCATCATGTGATCGAGCGCGCGGCCGATCAACAGGAAAAAAAGCAGGGTGATTGCCGCGTCGAAATAGGCGTGCTCGCCGTGGTTCCAGGTCTCATAGAGACTCATCGCATAAGCGAGCGTCACCCCGATCGAAATCGGCACGTCCATGTTCGTACGGCCGTGGCGAAGCGCGGTCCAGGCCGACACAAAGAAGATGCGGCCGGAGAAAAACAGGGCCGGGACGGCAATGAATGCCGAAATCCAGTGGAACATGTCGCGGGTTGCCGCCTCGGCGCCCGACCAGACGGACACCGACAACAGCATGATGTTGGCCGCCGCGAAGCCGGCCACCGCAAGCGCCGTCAAAAGGCGGCGGAACTCCTGATCGGCCTCATCGGCCGAAAAATCGAAAAGATGGGCCTGATAGCCGCTGGCGGCCAGCGTCTCGAAGACGGGCGGCAGGCCGTCCTTTTCGCGCCATCGCACCGTCACCCGCTTCGTCGACAGGTTGACGCGTGCCTGCTCGACGCCGGGAACGCGCGACAATGCCCCCTCGACAGTGGCAATGCAGGCACCACAATGAACGCCCGGCACGGCCAGATCGGTCTGGCGGATACCGTCGCCCACGAGGCGGCTCATGGCGATGATTTCTTCCGAACTCGGCAACGCGCATTCGCTCAGCTCGAGAGCCGATTCCGTGCCCGGTGCGCAGCAGCTCACTTTTTATTCTCCGCTCTTCACGAGCAGGCGCCTGGTTTCGCGCCACGGTTCGGCTTCGCCGACATCGGCGTCGATCACCGCGATCCATGCTCCCGGCGCTAGCGGATGCGGCGCCTGCCAGCGCCCGTCCGCGCCGCGGGCCAGATCGATGGCAACGTCTTCCCGATCGGAGACCGGACGCTTGAACGTCACCTTTACCGCTTTCGCGGTGATCGGGGTGCCGTTGGCGGATTTCAACACAAAACCCACCTGACCGTCGGCCAGATCGAGGTCATAGGTCCATCCCCTGGCGATCTGCGCCTCGGCCTGGGCCGCCTTGGCGTTGAATTCCTGCGAGGCTACATAGGAATTGTTGACGACAAGGCCGGTCCAGGTGGAGTTGGCGAGATAGGCCATCGTCAGGTTGACGGCGATGACCACGCCAAAGAAGGCGAGAAGGATCAAAAGCAGGTGGCGACCGGTAAACTCGCGACCGCTACTGGCTTGAATGCTCATTTGGCCGGCTCCGGCGCAAAGAAGGTGGCGTTGTAAACATCAACTTCGCCCGACGGCTTGTCCACCACCCTGAAGCGGAATTCGAGCGATTTCGAGGTTGCGAGGCTGGCCGGAAGAGTGACGAACAGCTTCAGCTGACGCAACTTGTCGGGTGCCACGGGAACGGCCAGCGTTTCACCGATCAACTGGTCCTCAAGGCCCACCGCCTTCATATTGGCGCCGGGAAGCCCCTCGATCGACAGCAGGAAGGTGCGTTCCTCCGGAATCATGTTGAGGATCTTGACGGTATAGCCGTTGCGGATGGATCCGTCGGACTCGCGGGTGAACTGCGGGTTGCGGTCGTGCAGGACGTTGAGCTCGAGCCTATCGCGCGAGAACAGAGCGAACAGCAGCCCGAGGCCGATCGCCGTCCAGATGCCGACATAGACGAAGGTCCGCGGCCTGAAGAGGTGCCGGATGCGGAACATCTTGACGTCTTTCGACAGCGTGCCGTCGGCGTCATAGACAAGCGACGGGGTGATCGGCTTGGTGCCTTTCGCCGTCGCGAGCTTCATGTTGTCGTTGTATTCGGCCAGCGTCGCGTAGGAAATGAGGCCGCGCGGCTTGCCGAGCTTGTCCATGACGGCGTCGCAGGCGTCGATGCAAAGCGCGCAGGTGATGCACTCGAGTTGCTGGCCGTCGCGAATGTCGATGCCTTGCGGACAGACGGCAACGCAGGCATTGCAGTCGACGCAATCGCCAGCCTCGACGCCGGCCGCAACCGCCTTCTTCTTGCCGCGGGTGCGCGGTTCGCCACGCCAGTCGTTGTAGGTGACGACGAGCGACTCCTCGTCGAGCATGGCCGACTGGATGCGCGGCCAGGGGCACATGTAAATGCAGACCTGCTCGCGCATGTACCCGGCGAAAGTGAAGGTCGTAGCCGTCAGCACGCCGATCGTGATGTAGGCGATCGAGGGCGCCTGGAACGTCACGAGGTTCTTCAGGAGCGTCGGCGCGTCGGCGAAGTAGAAAATCCAGGCACCGCCCGTCGCCATCGCGATCATCAGCCAGAGGATGTTCTTGACGATACGCTTGCCAAGCTTGGAAGCACTCATCGGCGCCTTGTCGAGCGCGATCCGGGCGTTGCGATCGCCCTCGACAAAACGTTCGACGACCAGGAAGAGGTCGACCCAGACCGTCTGCCAGCAGGTGTAGCCGCACCAGGCGCGGCCGACGATGGCGGTGATCAGGAACAGCCCGACACCGCCCATGACCAGCATGCCGGCGACGAAATAGAACTCCTGTGGCCAGATCTCGACGAAGAAGAAGTAGAAGCGGCGAGCGGGAAAATCGATAAGCACCGCCTGGTCGGGCGCGTTCGGCCCACGATCCCAGCGGAGCCACGGCGTGATGTAGTAGATGCCGAGCGTGATGATCATCACCAGCCACTTGAATCGGCGGAAATCGCCTGTGGCCCGCTTCGGATAGACCTTCTTGCGCCGTTCATAGAGGGGTTGGCGTGTCTTGGCGGCGTTTACCGCCTCAACATCGACGCGTTCGATCTCGGTCTCGTTCAGCATCGCGACTGTCCAGATTTGTTTCCTGTTATGTAACGCGCAATGGGGCGTCGTTACAGGATACGGCAAAAGCCATGTTGACGCATGTCAACTTTGACGCATCGCGCGACAAGGCAACCCTGCGGCTCGTTGCCCAAAAAGCGAAGGCCCGGCAACTGCCGGGCCTTGCCCTCTCCCGGTGTGGCGCGGGATCCGGGTTACTCGCCGCCACCGAGCGAATGCACGTAGACCGCAAGCTGCTTGACGACCGTGTCGCCGAGACGCGCGTTCCAGGCCGGCATGACGCCGTGCCGGGGACGCGAGATCTGGGTGGCGATGGCCGCTTCGTCGTTGGCGTACAATGCGATGGCGTCGGACAGGTTCGGCGCGCCGAAGTCCCGACCGCCCTTGGCATCCTCGCCGTGGCACGAGGCGCAGTTGTCGGCGAAGAGCTGCTTGCCGGCCTCGGCCTTGGCCGCGTCGGCGGAGCCGCCGGACAGGTTCGCGACATAGGCGGCGACCTGGCCGACCTGGTCGGCGTCGAGGAGATCGGCGAATGCCGGCATCTCGGAGACGCGGGTGTCCGCATCGGCTTCGTAGCGGATGCCGTGCGCGATCGTGGTGTAGATCGCGTCGGCGGAGCCGCCCCACAGCCAGTCATTGTCGTTCAGGTTCGGGAACCCGGGCGAACCCTGGGCGCCGGAGCCGTGGCACTGCACGCAGTTCACCTTGAAGGCAGCGCCGCCGCCGGCGATGGCGAACTGGCGCAGGCCGTCGTCAGCCAGAATGGCGTTGACGTCCTTGCTGGCGATCTGGTCGAGGAACTGGGCCTGTTCCGCCTTGGCGGCGGTCAGGTCCTCGTTCACCGATGCCCGGCTTGACCAGCCGAGCATGCCCTTGGTGTTGCTCGACAAGAGCGGGATGGCCGGATAGGCGACCATGTAGCCGATAGCCCAGATGACAGTGATGTAGAACGTCCACACCCACCAGGCGGGCAGCGGGTTGTTGAGCTCGCGGATGCCATCCCAGGAATGGCCGGTCGTTTCCACGCCGCTCACTTCATCGATGTGTTTGTTGGCCATGGAATCAATCCTCCTTCAAGGGGATGCGCGCGATCTCGTCCGAAACGGCGCGACTGCCGGGTCGAAAGGCGTACAGGATGACGCCGACGAAGAAGAGGACCATCAAGAGCAGTCCCCAGCTGTCGGCGAAGTGCCGCATAGCGGTGTAGGCTTCCATGTCGCCCTCCTAGCGGTAGCCCGCCGTCTCGTCGTACTTCGAGAAGTCGACGAGCGTTCCGAGCATCTGGAGGTAGGCCACCAAGGCGTCCATTTCGGTGAGTTCGGCGGGGTTGCCGTCGAAATCGCCGACGACCGCCTTGGGATAGCGGCCGAGAAGTCCCGACGTGTCGGCATCGGGATTGGCCTGCGCCGCAAGATCGGCCTCCGCATTGGCCTTCATGTCGTCGGTGTAGGGTACGCCGACGACACTGAGCGCGCCAAGATGGCCGGCGACATTGGCCACCTTGAGCGGAGTCGTCTTGAGGAACGAGTAGCTCGGCATGATCGACTCCGGGACGACGTCCCGCGGTTCGACCAAGTGGGCAACATGCCAAGCATTGGAGTAACGGCCGCCGACCCGGGCGAGATCAGGCCCGGAGCGCTTCGATCCCCACTGGAAGGGATGGTCGTACATGGACTCCGCGGCGAGCGAGTAGTGGCCGTAACGTTCCACCTCGTCGCGGAAGGGCCGGATCATCTGCGAATGGCAGACGTAGCAGCCTTCGCGAACGTAGATGTTGCGGCCGGCGAGTTCGAGCGGCGAGTAGGGTCGCACGCCTTCTACCTTTTCGATGGTGTTCTGAAGGTAGAAGAGAGGCGCGATTTCCACGATGCCGCCGACAGTGACTACGAGAAGCGAGCCGACGAGCAACAGCGTCGCGTTCTTCTCGAGGATTTCGTGTCTGTCGATGAAAGCCATTGTCGTTATCCTTTATCTTCCGGTTCCGACTGGCGTCATTCCGCCGGCGCAAGCGCGGGTTCGGAACCGGGGATCGGCTCCTCCGAACGCTTCTTGCCCAGGATCGTCATGTAGATGTTCCAGGCCATGACGAGGGCGCCGGTGAGGTACATGAGGCCACCGATCATGCGCAGGATGAAATACGGCTTCATGGCCGCGACCGATTCGGCGAACGAGTAGACCAGGAAGCCCTGATCGTCGTACTCGCGCCACATCAGACCCTGCTGGATGCCGGCAACCCACATCACCGCCGCGTAGAGGACGATGCCAAGGGTGGCGAGCCAGAAGTGCCAGGTGATCAGGCGGATGGAGTAGAGACGGTCACGTCCCCACAGACGCGGCACCAGGTAGTAGACGGCACCGAAGGAGATCATGCCCACCCAGCCGAGCGCACCGGAATGCACGTGGCCGATAGTCCAATCCGTGTAATGGCTGAGCGAGTTCACCGCCTTGATCGACATCATCGGACCTTCGAAGGTCGACATGCCGTAGAAGGCAACCGCGATAACCATCATGCGGATGATCGGGTCGGTACGGATCTTGTCCCAGGCGCCCGAAAGCGTCATCAGGCCGTTGATCATGCCGCCCCAGGAGGGCATCCACAGCATGATGGAGAACACCATGCCGAGCGTCTGCGCCCAGTCGGGCAGCGCCGTGTAGTGGAGGTGATGCGGGCCCGCCCAGATGTAAAGGAAGATCAGCGCCCAGAAGTGGACGATCGACAGGCGGTAGGAATAGACCGGCCGCCCGGCCTGCTTGGGCACGAAGTAGTACATCATGCCGAGGAAGCCCGCGGTCAGGAAGAAGCCCACCGCGTTATGGCCATACCACCACTGGGTCAGCGCGTCCTGCACGCCGGAGAAGGCGGAGTAGGACTTGGAGCCCAGGAACGACACCGGCATCGACAGGTTGTTGACCAGATGCAGCATCGCGATGGTGATGATGAAGGACAGGTAGAACCAGTTGGCCACGTAGATGTGGGGTTCCTTGCGCTTCAGCAGCGTGCCGAAGAAGACGAGGAGATAGGCCACCCAGACGACTGTAATCCAGATATCCACGTACCATTCCGGCTCGGCATATTCACGCCCCTCGGTGATGCCGAGCAGGTAGCCCGTCGCCGCCATGACGATGAAGAGCTGGTAGCCCCAGAAAACGAACCAGGGCAGGTTGCCGCCGAACAGGCGGGCGCGCGTGGTGCGCTGGACGACGTAGAACGAGGTCGCGATCAGGGCGTTGCCGCCGAAGGCGAAAATCACCGCCGACGTATGCAACGGGCGAAGGCGGCCGAAATTCAGCCACGGTTCGATATTGAGGTCGGGCCAAGCCAGCTGGGAGGCGACGATCACCCCCATCAGGAAGCCGATGACACCCCAGAACATGGTCGCGACGGCGCCGTAGCGCGTCGGCCCGTCCAGATAGGAGTCAGGGTCCTCGGCAACGGCCGGTGACGTCTGAACCTTGCGGATCAAAATGATCGCGCCAATTGCAAGCGAAGCGAACAGGACCCACATGTGGATCCGGAAAAGATCGTCGGCGGCAAAGGCCACGCCCAAAAGCGCAACCAAGGCGCCGAGACCCAGTAGAATGGTCTCGGTAAGGAATTTCATATCCCGTCCCCTCTCGGCTGGAACGCACGCACGCAGACGGGATCGCAGTCCCCCCAACGCGTCGCTGTCGGATTAGCGCGGGTCAAGAATACGCTGTCTTGATCCAAGTCAAAGCTCCAAATCAGGCTGCTGCGCAAATTAGTCGCATGGAGAGGACGTCGAGCGCCCGCAACGCTGGGGGAAACGGGAATGCGCCGACGGAAGACGGCGTAGCGATGTCGTCCGCGAACATTCTGGCGCGCCTCGACGATGCGCATGGCGAACTGCTCGCGATCTGCGACCGACTGGAAGGCATCGCCGATTCGCTGCCGAACACGCTGGACGTGAGGGTCTGCCGGGTCGCCGCAGGAGAGCTCGTCCCCGTCGTCACCAAGGCGCATCGCATCGAGGAGGAGGAGATCTTCCCGCGGCTGGGTTCAAGACCCCGCGGCGAACAGATCGCCCGCACGCTCGACCACCTGCGCACAGAGCACTGCGAGGATGAGTGCTTCGCCGAGGAGCTTGCCGATGCGCTACAGCACGCCGGCGACGGACGCATGCAGCCCGAAACGCTCGGCTACATGCTGCGCGGGTTCTTCGAGGCGATGCGTCGTCACATCAAGTTCGAGCGCGAGCGCTTCGCGGCCATCGCCGGCGATCAATGAACGGCGTCAGATGCTGGCGCGATGGGCCAGGCGGGCGACGTCCGGCACGCTGACATGCCGGTTGTTCTCGATCTGGATGACGCCGTCCTTGCGCAGCTTGGTGAGCTGACGGCTGACCGTTTCGATCGTCAGGCCGAGAAAATCGGCGATGTCCGAGCGGGTCAGCGGCAGGTCGAAGACCACCGCGCCCTTGACCTGCGCGGTTTCCGGATCGGAATGCGTGGCGATCAGCCAGAGGAAGCTCGCCACCTTCTCCGCCGCCGTCTTGCGACCGAGCGTCACCATCCATTCGCGCGCTTCGTCCAGTTCGTTCAGCGTCTGTTGCAGGAGGCGATGCTCAAGTTCCGGCGAGTCGGCGATCATCCGGTCGATGACGGTCTTGGGGAAGGCGCACAGCTTGACGTCGGTGGCCGATTCCGCGTCGATGGAACTTTCGGGACGGAACGGCCGGCCGACAAAGTCCGGCGCGAACTGCAGGCCGACAATCTGCTGGCGGCCGTCGGCAAGCGTCTTGGTGAGTTTGACGACCCCCGACAACACCGCGCCGTAGGTCACCGTTTCACTGGAGTCGGTCATCAGGCTTTCGCCTGGCTCGAGGGTACGCCGCGTGGCGTGCTTGTTGAGCGTGATAAGCTGTTCGCCGGACAATGCGCCGCAGACGCCGCGATGTCGGGCCTCGCAGGCCCGGCAGAGCGTCGGCACGTCGGAATTATGGATGTCCTTGCGTTCGTTCATCTGTTTGGTGGTCGGATCGGTTGGTGCGTCACATAGCCGTCCGGGGCGACCTTGTCACAAGAAACTTGATCGTGATCAAGGAAACCCCGATGTTTTGTCGTGAATCGCGGCTCGAATTGGGCCGAAAGGGATCCGATGTCGCCTGAACTCGTCTTGAAACTCAGTGCCCCGGTGCCGCGCTACACCAGCTACCCCACCGCGCCGCATTTCCATCCCGGCGTTTCAGCGGACAGCTATGGGCGCTGGCTCGCGGCCATGCCCGAAGACGCCGCGATCTCGCTCTATCTCCACATTCCGTTCTGCGACCGGCTTTGCTGGTTCTGCGCCTGCCACACCAAGCAGACGCTCAAATACGACCCGGTGGCTGCCTATCTCGACGCGCTCATCGCCGAAATTGGCCTGGTCGGAGAAAAGCTTGCCGGCAAAGGACGAGTCACCGCGGTCCACTATGGCGGCGGTTCGCCGACCATGCTCAAGCCCGACGACATGGTCCGCCTAGACAGGGCGCTGCGCGGCGCGATGCGTTTCGATCCCGCCGCCGAGGTCAGCGTCGAAATCGATCCCAACGACATCACGCCCGAGAAGTACGAGGCACTTGCCCGCATCGGACTGACGCGGGCGAGCCTTGGGGTCCAGGACTTCGAGCCGAAGGTGCAGGAGGCGATCAATCGCATCCAGACCTTCGAGCAGACACGCGACGTGATCGACAACGTGCGCGCCCACGGCGCGCGTTCGGTCAACATCGACCTCCTCTACGGCCTGCCGCACCAGACCCGGGCCAGCGTCGAGGCAACGCTGCGGCAGGTGCTGACGCTGAGGCCCGACCGCATCGCGCTGTTCGGCTACGCCCATGTGCCGTGGATGAAGAAACACCAGACCATGATCCCCGACACGTTGCTGCCGGGGCCAGTCGAGCGATTCGCCCAGTCGAACCGGGCCGCAAGCCTCCTGACGACCGCCGGCTACAAGTCCATCGGCATCGACCACTTCGCGCTCCCCGACGACAGCCTCGCGCTGGCGGCGAAGGAAGGCCGGCTGAAGCGCAATTTCCAAGGCTATACGGACGACGCCCCCGACGCACTGATCGGGCTCGGCGCATCGTCGATCGGGCAGCTGCCGCAAGGCTATGTCCAGAACCAGGCGGCTACCGGCGAATATATCCGCACCGTCAGCGGCGGCTCGCTGGCGACGGTTCGCGGGTTCGAACTGGAAGACGACGACCGGTTGCGGGCCCGTGTCATCGAGCGGCTGATGTGCGATTTCGCCTTCACCGGCACGTCGCTGAAGGCGGAGTTCGGCGAGCCGGCCGAGACCATTCTCGACGAGGCGAAATACCTCATCGAGGCCGACCCTGAAAAACTGTTCTGCCGGCGCGGCGATCGCTACTTCATCACCAGCAAGGGCCGCCCCTTCGCGCGCAGCGTCGCCGCCGGCTTCGATGCCTATTTCGGTGCGGGCACCGCGCGGCACTCGATGGCCGTCTGATTTCCACCGCAGGACTTGACGCCGTTCGCAAACCCGTCACGTTGACGGATCATGCTGCAGCGCACAAAGTGATTCCGCCATGACCATCCGCAACCTCGACCGCGCTTTCCGCCCGCAAACCGTCGCCGTCCTCGGGGCGTCGATCCGCGAAGGATCGGTGGGCCGGGTCGTTTACCGAAACATCCTCGATGGCGGATTTTCGGGCCCGGTCTGGCCGGTCAACCCGAAATACGACAGTATCGACGGCGCGCGCTGTTTCGCCCGCGTCGGCGATTTGCCCGAAGCGCCCGACCTCGCGGTCATCGTCACACCTCGCGAGACGGTCCCCGGACTGATTGAAGAGCTTGGCAAGGCGGGCACGCGGGCCGCGCTCGTCATCACCGCCGGCCTGACTCGGGAAAATGGCCTGCGCCAAAAGATGCTGGATGCCTCGCGGCCCTATATCCTGCGCATCATCGGCCCGAACACGCTCGGCCTGATGACCCCGCCAGCCGGACTGAATGCATCGTTTTCCCATATCCCGCCGACAACGGGCGGGCTGGCGCTGCTGTCGCAATCCGGCGCGATTGCCACGTCCCTGATCGACTGGGCCGCGGCGCGCGGCATCGGATTCTCGCATGTCGTCTCGCTTGGGGACATGGCGGATGTCGATACCGGCGACTGCCTCGATCTGATCGCCGGCGACCGGGAAGCCGGCGCCGTGCTGATGTATCTGGAGACGGTGACGAACGCGCGCAAATTCATGACCGCGGCGCGCTCGGCCTCGCGCGTGAAGCCGGTCGTGGCGATCAAGGCCGGCCGGCACGCCCAAGCGGCCAAGGCGGCGGCCACTCATACCGGCGCGCTGGCGGGCGGCGACCGCGTCCTGGATGCCGCGCTTCGGCGCGCTGGCGTCCTGCGTGTCAACGATCTGGACGATCTGTTCGCCGCGGCGGCGACGCTCGCCCGATCGCGGCCGCTCGAGCGCGCGCGCGTCGCCATCGTCACCAATGGCGGCGGCGCCGGAGTCCTCGCCATCGACCGGCTGCTCGATTTCGGCGGCGAACTGGCCGCCCTCACGGACGCGACGATCGCAAAGCTCGACCAGTCGATGCCGGCGACCTGGTCGCGGGCCAATCCCGTCGACATCATCGGCGATGCACCGCCCGAGCGCTACCAGGCCGCCGTGGAAGCGGTTGCCGCCGATCCCGAGGTCGACGTCATCCTGGTGCTGAACTGCCCGACGGCGCTGGCGTCGAGCGAGGATGCGGCGCGTACGGTTGCCGCAATGGCCAAGAACGGGCGCATCGGTGGCAAGCCGGTCTTTGCCGCATGGCTCGGCGAGGCGACCGCCGCCTATGCGCGGTCCTTTCTCGAGGAAGCAGGCATTCCCTGCTATGAAACGCCCGGGAAAGCGGCGCAAACCGCAGCGTGGCTCGACGACTGGAGCCGGGCGCAGCGGGCGATGATGCGGGTTCCCGAGCACCTGTCCGCCGACATCGCCGGACGCCGCGGTGAGGTGGCGCGCCTTTTTGCCAAGGTCGCCGAAGACGGGCGCACGATGCTGAGCGAACCGGAAGCCAAAACGGCGCTGGCGGCCTACGGCATTCCCGTTCCCGAAACGCTCGTTGCCGAGACGCCGGACGGGGTGAAGGCGCACGCTGCCACACTCTTTGCCCGCGGTCACGGCCGCGTGGTGGTCAAGATCCTGTCGCGATCGGTTTCGCACAAATCCGATATTGGCGGCGTTATCCTCGGACTGGAAACACCCGAGGCGGCGGCGGAAGCCGCGGAGGCCATCGCCAAGCGCTTCCAGGCCGCCCGTTCGGGCGCGTCGCCCGACGGCTATGCGGTCCAGCCGATGATCGATCGGCGCAATGCCCACGAACTGATCATCGGCATGTCGCGCGATCCGCTTTTCGGGCCGGCGATCCTGTTCGGCGCCGGCGGAACGGCCGTGGAAGTCCTCGACGATTCGGCCATCGGCCTGCCGCCGCTCGACGATGCGCTCGGCGGTGACCTCATCGACCAGACGCGGATAGGGCGCCTGCTGAGAGGCTATCGCGATCGCAAGCCGGCCAATCGCGAAGCGATCCTCGCGGCCATCAACGCGGTATCGGCGATGGTCGTCGACTTCCCTTGCATCGGCGGGCTCGACATCAATCCGGTGATCGCCGACGAAAACGGGGTGATGGCGCTCGATGCCCGCATTGAGATCGATCCGAAGCGGGTGGGCGAAAAAGGACCGAACCGGGACCTCGCCATCCGGCCGTGGCCGTCGGACTGGCAGCGCGACTTCACCGCCGAAAACGGCGAGCACTTCCGGATGCGTCCGATCAAGCCGACCGACATCGCGCTCTACGAGGAATTCTTCGCCAAGACGACGCCGGAAGATCTGCGGCTGCGCTTCCTGTCGCCACGTCGGCATTTCTCAGAAACGGACGTCAAGCGCCTCACCCAGCTCGACTACGACCGCGACATGGCATTCGTTGCCATCAGCGACGATGGCAAGCTTGGCGGCGTCGGACGCATCTCCGCGGATCCTGACCGGGACTATGCCGAATACGGGCTGCTGGTCCGCTCCGACCTCCAGGGACGCGGCATCGGACGGGCGCTGCTGATGATGCTGGTCGAGTTCGCGAAGGCCGACGGGATCGGCCGCATCGAAGGGTTCGTGCTGGCCGAAAACATCCGCATGCTCGACATGTGCCGGCAGATGGGCTTCACCGTCGCCTCGCATCCGGACGAGCCGGGCGTGATGCTGGTGCGGCTGCAACTGCGCAAGAAGAAGGGCGATTGACCAAACCGGCGTCGCGGCAGAACCTTTTGCCCGCCGATTCGACCTTCCGGAAAGCATTGCCCATGCGCGTTCAGGCCGGTTTTCTGCTTTTTGCCTTGCTGACGGGCGCTGCGTTCGCGGCAGACGCGCAGAAAGGGCACGATTTCCTGACGCGGGAATGCGGTGGCTGCCACGCCGTCGAGACTTCCGGGATCAGCCCGCTGGCGGCGGCGCCGCCGTTTCGCGATCTCGGCGAACGCTATCCGCCGGAGGACCTGGACGAAGCGTTGGCCGAGGGAATCATCACTGGACATCCGCAGATGCCCGAAGTCGTCGCATCGCCGCAGGAGATCGACGACGTCATCGCCTGGCTGACGCAGATCCAATCGTCAAAGTGATGTGAAGCGCCGCGAACGTCAGCCGACGGCTCTTTTCCTTGCCGGCTTCTGCGCGGAGCGCCCGACCTCGCGCATGGCGTTGCCCCTCTGGCGCAACAGGTAGCTGGCGAGATTCGTCTCGTCGAGCGGACGGGCGAAGAAATAGCCCTGCAGGTGGCTGAGTGAAATCTCGCGCAGGAATTCCACCTGCTCCGGCGTTTCCACGCCTTCGGCCGTCACCTGCATGCGCAACGTGCGCCCAAGCGAGGCGATCGAGCGCAGGATATCGCGGGCGGCAGGGTCCGTGGAGAGTGCATTGACGAACGACTTGTCGATCTTGATCTTGTCGAACGGGAATTTAAGCAGGTAACCCAGGCTCGAATAGCCAGTGCCGAAATCGTCCATGGCAATGGTCACGCCCAGCTTCTTCAGCTCTCCGAGCTTGGCGACGACCTCGTCGGGATTCTCGATGAGCAGGCTCTCGGTGATCTCGAGCTCGAGGCGCTCCGGCTGCAGGCCGGATGATGTCAAGGCGTCCCTGACCACGGCGACGATGTCGGAGCTCTGGAAGTGGCGCGCCGAAAGGTTGACGGCGACGCCATAGGGATCAGCCCAGGTGACGGCGTCCTCGCAAGCCTTGCGCAAGGTCCAGTCGCCAATCTCCTGGATGATGCCGCTCTGTTCGGCGATGGGAATGAATTCGGCCGGATGAACGACGCCGCACAGCGGATGTTTCCAGCGAACCAGCGCCTCGAAACCGCTCGGGTCCTTGGTTTCGGCCGAAATGAGCGGCTGGTAGTGCAGCACCAGCTCGCCTTCGGTGATGGCGTGGCGCAGCTCCATTTCCAGCATGCGCCGTTCGCGCAGCTCCGAATCCATCTGCGTCTCGAAGAAACGGTAGACACCGCGCCCCGAAGCCTTGGCCCGGTAGAGTGCGAGATCGGCGTTGCGCAGGATCTGGTCGGGACGGGTACCGTCGAGCGGAGCGATGGCGATGCCGATGGAAACCCCGATGGTTACCAGTTCGCCGTCGATCTCGTAGGGTGCGGAGACTTCGCGCACCAGCCGGTCGGCGATGGGCGCGATTTCCTCGCGCCGGCAGTTGGAGGTGAGGATCGCGGCGAATTCGTCGCCGCCCAGGCGCGCGGCATAGTCGGTCTCGCGGATACCGACTTTCAACCGCTTGGCCATTGCCGCCAGCAGCTTGTCGCCGACCAGATGCCCGCGCCCGTCATTGACGGCCTTGAACTGATCGAGGTCGAGATAGAGCACAGCGAAGGGCGAACCGTAGCGCTCCAGACGCCCGACCGCCGTATGCAGCTGTTCGGTAAACCGGGCACGATTGAGCAGGCCGGTCAGGGCGTCGTTGTGGGCGAGGAAATTGATGCGGCGCTCGGCAAGCTTCTCGGCGGTCACATCCGAGGCCGTTCCGATATAGCCGGTATAGACGCCGCCCTCGTCATAGGCGGGCTTGCCGGTCAGGCGCCACCAGCGTTCGCCGCTGGCGCCGTCGAGATGAACCACGAGATTGGTGAATGTCGTCCGGTTCTCGATCGAACGGGCGATCTCGCCGATGATCGGGCTGTCCTCGCCGGAATAGCTGACAAGGAAGTCGACGAACCGCCGCCCCTGAACCTGCTCGCGGCCGCCGACCGCCAACGCGAAACGATCGGAAACGCGATCGATACGGCCGGCCGCGTCGAGTTCCCACAGCCAGTCGGCCGAGTTCTCTTCGAATTCCTTGAGCAGCAGGCCGATGATGTTGCGCTGGTCGCGAATGGTCGACTCAGTGCGCAGATGCTCGACCAGCATGCGGGTCTGGCGAAGGCTCACATAGAAGATAAGGCCTGCGAAGCTCAGCAGGGCCGCGGCGAAGAGCGCGGAGAGGTGGAGATCGCCAATACCGAAGCCGGCGACGATGGTGCCGAATAGCGCCGGGATCAGGAATGCGATGGCCGCGGGCGGAAACGCGGCGAAGACGAAGCAGGCCGTGCACATGGCGCCCATGGAGGCGAGCACCGTCACGAAACCCAGTGATCCCTGCTCCAGCGGCAGGAACAGGAAAGGGACGATCGCCCACAACACGCCCAGCGTGAAGGCGAACAGGACCTGACGGCTGACCGTCGATTGCGATACGCCGTCGCCGCCCGGCGTCTCGCCGCCGATCAGGCCATAAACCAGCGCGGCAAACTGGGCGAAGGACCAGAAAACTGCCATCCGGTAGTTCTCGTGTCCGTAGATGGCCGTCAACAGAATGCAGGCGAGGATCGTCATGACGACGGCAAGCGCCGGGATCATGCGAGACAGCGACGAAACCTGTTCGGTGACAAGCTGCCGGCGAACGCGCGAACGCAGGGTATTCGCACCGGATGCGGTATCGAAGAGATTCCTGACTCGGTCGATGGTCCTGCTCAAACCCAAAATAGCCCCCTGGCAGCGCAACCGGGTTCTACCAAAGCTAATTTAACAACCGGTTTCCTTTTCCATCATTCACAGTTTTCAAAGCCTCTCTGGACGATCGGTCATCGAAGTCTTTGTTGACCAAACATCAACCAATCCACTTAAGCCGATTTTCATTCCGTCGACGTATGGTCTGGCCAATCCCAAAAATAAAAGGGGCGACAGGGACCATCATGCGAAACAACGACACTCCGGCCGCCAAGGGCGGCGCAAGAATTCCGGCGGCGGCTCTGACAGGTTCGCTGCGCGACTACCGCGCGCCCGAAGGCAAGCACCTTCTTGAGCGCGTCAACGGCTTTTTCGAGTGGCAGGACCTGCGCCGCCAATACAATCTGTGGCCCTACGCCAAGTCGACCGCCACGGCGCCGAAGACCCACACTTCGGCCAAGACCGATTCGGGCGAAGAGTTCGAGGGCGTCAATTTCGCCTCGCAGGACTATTTGTCGCTGGCGTCCCACCCGGCGGTGAAGGAAGCGGCCAAGGCGGCGATCGAGGAATACGGCGTGCACAGCGCCGGTTCCGCGGCCCTGCTCGGCAACACGCGCCATTCGCTCCTTCTGGAAAAGACCATCTCGGAATTCGTCGAAGGCCGGGAAGTCGTCCTCTATCCGACCGGCTGGTCAGCGGGTTTCGCCGCGATCCAGGGCGTCGTGCGCCCGACGGACCATGTGGTGATGGACGTGCTCGCCCATTCCTGCCTCCAGGAAGGCGCCCGCGCGGCGACGCAGAACATCTATTTCCACGGCCACCTCAATGTCGACGGTCTTGCGCGCCGACTTCAGAGGATCCGCGCGGCCGATTCCCACAACGGCATCCTCGTGGTGACCGAGAGCCTGTTCTCGATGCACTCGGACACGCCGAACATCGCTGCGCTGCGCGCCATCTGCGACCAGTACGATGCGCAGCTGCTAGTCGACTGCGCCCACGACTTCGGTGCAATCGGCGAGACCGGCCACGGCCATCTCGGCCTTCAGCAGCAGCTGGGTTCGGCCGATATCATCATCGGCTCGTTCTCCAAGACGTTCGCGGCCAATGGCGGCTTCATCGCCGTCAAGACGCGCGCCGTCGCCGAGTACCTCAAGTACTACAGCGCCACGCAGACCTTCTCGAACGCCCTGTCGCCGGTACAGGCGGCCTCGGTGCTGACCGCCTTCGAGATCGTGCGCTCGAGCGAGGGCCGTGAACGGCGTCTCCGCCTGATGGACAACATTCTCTACATGCGCAGCCAAATGGCCAAGGTCGGCCTCGAGGCGTTGGGCGATCCGTCGCCGATCGTGCCGGTTCGCGTCGGCGTCGAAGGCCTTGCCCGCATCGCCTCGCGCGAGCTTGCCTCGCTCGGCGCCATCGCCAACCTCGTCGAGTATCCGGCCGTGCCGCAGGGCGGCGCCCGCTTCCGTGTGCAGGTGCAGGCCGACCACACGCGCGAGGATGTCGACATGCTCGTGCGCGTGATGCTTCAGGCGATGCGTACTGCCGATCTCGAGTTCCGCTCCTATCGCGAGAACGGTGCCGCTCTCGCGCCGCAGGAATGGGACGCCGCGTCCAACGCCGCCTGAGACCACCAGAAGGCGATACGCCCATGACTGGCATTTACAACCTCAAGCTCCTCGCGGTCGATGACGATGCCGCTTCGGCAGAACTCATCGTCCGCGTCGCCGAGAGGTGCGGATACGAAGCCTTCGCGACGTCCGATTCGCGCGGCGTGGTCAATCTCACCCGCGCGCTCGCTCCGCACGTCCTGGCGGTCGACATAAACATGCCGAACATCGACGCCATGCAGCTCTTCGAGCTGCTGGCGGCCGCCGGCATCACGGCCCGCATCCTCATCGTCAGCGGCGAGGATACCAATGTGCTCGAAGCAACCCGCCGCCAGGCCGAGGCACTCGGCCTGACGGTCCCCTACGTCCTGCAGAAGCCGCTCGATTTCCCGAAGCTGCGCGCAATGCTGATGGCTCCCGACGTACGCTCGGCGGCCTGACCCGGCCCGCGAACATTTTCTGGATCGGCGAAGCCCGCGGGATGACCTCGCGGGCTTCGGCTTTTCCATGACGACCCGCGCGGTTTCACCTTCCCCTGGACGGTTTTCCGCTTGCCGGCAAAGGCGCTTGCCAAGCCACCCCTTATCGATCCGACACGGCCGGGCACACCCACGCCGGTAATAATGATCCAAGCAGGCGGTAGCGTTTTTTCCCGTTTGGCCGTGCGCCACGATCAGCAGGATAGGCACGCCTCGGCAATGCGGCGCGCCGACGGAACCATACCGGCCCCCGCGGTTGCCGGAGAGGGGGCGAGGGCCACCGGAAGGTCGAACCATGGTCCCGCGCGATGCCCGGCGGGCAGCACCACAGGCGAGCCAGTGCCGACCGACGGCCAATCCTTTCTGGCGGCAGCATCAAAACAAAACGCCGCGCGGAGGCGCGGCGCAGGATCGGTGGGCAGAGGCAATAGCGGAACGCCTCGCGAAGAGGGCCCGAAGGTCAGGCGGCGAAAGGCGCCTTTCCCATCCAGCGGTCCATCTTGGACAGCAGCCGCGGCAGATCGACCGGCTTGGTGTCGAAGTCGCAGCAGCCGGCGGCGAGGCTCTTTTCGCGATCGGACTCAAATGCGCTCGCCGTCAGGGCAATGATCGGGATCGCCCGTGTCTTCGGGTCGGCCTTGATCATCCGGGTCGCCTCCCAACCGTCGATCTCGCCGAGGCCGATATCCATGAGGATCACGTCAGGCATCAGTTCCTTGGCCGCGTCGACACCGGTCAGCGCGTCTTCGGCGAAGCGGATCGAATAGCCGCGACGTTCGAGACGGCGGCCGAGAACGTCGCGGTTGACGGGGTTGTCTTCAACAATCAGCACCAGGCTCATTTCTGGATCTCCACTTCGCTCAGGCTGCCCTGGGGGCTGCCTTGGGGACCGCGCTGCGATGCTCGGCAACCATGGACAAAGCGTGCTTCATCTTGGCGCTGTCGACAGGCTTGGTAACGCTGCCGACCGCGCCGTGGTCCAACGCGCGCTGGCGTTCTTCGAGCACGGACACCATGATGACCGGAATGGATGCGGTCGAGGCGTCGGATTTCAGCGTATCGAGCACATCCCAGCCATTGAGGCCCGGCATCAGGATATCGATGAAGATCGCCACCGGCTTGATCGTGCGGGCAATCTGCAGCACCGATTCCGGCGCATCGGTGGAGATGGCGCTGTAGCCTTCCTTCTGCAGGAGGCGTTCGGCCAATTCGAGGAACGCATGGTCGTCGTCTACGACCAGGACGCGTTCCTGCCGCGCCGGCGACACGGCCGCCGCCATGCCATGATAGCCGTCCTTCCTGCTCTTTTCGTCGGCGGCGGCTTCGGCAAGGAGGCTGTCCTTGGGCGAAGCGGCCACGTCCGTTGCCGGCAGGCTGATGGTGAAGGTCGAGCCCTTGCCGACCTCGCTCTCGACCGAGATGTCGCCGCCCATCAGGCGGATGAGATTGCGCGACAGCGACAGGCCCAGGCCCGTACCGCCGAACTTGGCGGCGATGGCGGGGCTCGCCTGCGAGAAATTGAAGAACAGCGCCTGCTGCTGGGCTTGGGAAATCCCGACGCCGGTATCGGAAACCGAGATATGAATCCAGTCGCCATCGACCTTGGTGGTGCGGGCCGCCTTCAGCGTGATCTGGCCGTTCTGCGTGAACTTCGACGCGTTGGACAGCAGGTTGAAGATCGCCTGGCGCAGCTTCGTCGCGTCGGCGCGGATCACGCCGAGTTCGCCTTCGCAAACGACGCTGAAAGCGTTGGTGTTCTTGGCGGCGAGCGGGCGCGCCGTCGATTCGACTTCGACCACGAGGGTGTCGAGATCGACGGTCTCGATGTTGAGTTCCATCTTGCCGGCCTCGATCTTGGAAATGTCGAGGATGTCGTTGACCATCGCGAGGAGGTGCTTGCCAGCGGCGTTGATCTTCTGCAGGTCGGCAATCTGGCCGCCATTACCTTCCAGTTCGGCGTCTTCCAGCAGGATCTCCGTGTAACCGAGCACGGCGTTGAGCGGCGTGCGCAGTTCGTGGCTCATCTTGGCGAGGAATTCCGATTTCGCCCCGTTGGCGCGTTCGGCGTCATCCTTGGCGCGCTCGGCCTCGTCCTTGGCGACGGTAAGCGCATACATCGTGTCGCGATGGCGCTCGATCTCCTTGAGCAGTTCGGATTGTGAATCGACCACCGAGGCGTAGTAGCTCGCCATCAGGTAGACATAGACCGTCGCACTCAGCGCCGAGATCATGCCGACCGTCACCATCTCCTCGATGGGCACGTGCAGCGGAAAGCCGCCGAAATAGAGATAGGCGCCGTAGAAGGCGGTGATGCCGATCAGCATTTCGGCGAAGATCGCCACGCGGGCGACAAGACCGGAACCGAGGTAGAAGAAGCCCAGCAGCGGAACCGACAGCAGCCACATCAGGAACGGCGACGAGGTGCCGCCATAATTGTAGGACCCCCACAGCAGCGCGAAATTGAGGTTGGCGACCGAGATCAGCGCCAGGACCGTGTAATTGCGTGGGAACAGCTTCAGGGCGATCGGAAACAGCCAGAATGCCGAGATCGACAGGCCCAGCACCAGGACGTGCGGCATCGGGCGTGGATCGTTCAGCAGCAGGTAGATGGTGATGGGATGGCTGATCACCGGCCCGAACAGGTGACTGATCAGGAACATGCGCACGCGCTTGCGTGCGTGGATGTCGCTCTTGAATTCGGCTGGCGTCAGCCAATCAATCAACCTGTCGACTATTTCCATCGGCCTCATGCGACTGCCTCGTACGCTGGAATGCACCTGTTCGCACCCATCGTAGCCGCGAGCATTTTAGAAAGCGTAAATCCGCCGGCAGGAGGCTCGAAGCCCGGTTTGGAACATATTGAATAAAATTGTCATTTCCGATTTCAGCACGATTTCAACTCTCTCTGGAACACTGCGGCCAACTGAAGGAGCGAGGGATGTTCAAGCCCCATTCGACCGCCCGGCGCGAAACCGCACATGAAGCGTTCGCGCAGACGCTGAGGCGCAATTCGCCGACGCCGGTAACCACGCCGCCGACCGGCCGTGACGACATCTCGTCCCTCGGCATGTCGGCGTTCCAGCTTGTCTCGCAGTCGCTTGAGGGTCCCTTCGGCCTGCACGCGCCGACCTTGTTCGCCGCCTTCGGCGCACTGGCCGGCTATGCGGCGAAATGGGCTGTCGCCCTCGATGTCGCCGACGGCCTCGCCCCGAACGATTTTCGCGTGCAGCCCGGTGAGGGCGGTCGCAACGTGCTGTTTTCGGACCGGGTTCACGGCCTCATCGCAGGGCTTGATCGCCAGAGCGTCCTGTCGATCGTCCTCGGCGCTGCGACCCGCGCCAATGCCGGATCCCTCCAGGCGCTCTCATCGCTGTCGCAACGTATCGTCCTGCCCGGCGCGGCCAATGCGATACCCGACTATGGGATCGACAAGCGCTGGATGCCGCAATTCGCGCCCGAGGCGCTGTTGATGATGCTGTGGGAAAATTCGGGCCGGGCGTTCAGGGCGGAACGTCGTCCCCGTTCGGATCTGGCTCTCGGGCTTGCGTTCGCAGCCGCCCACGCGGTCGCCGTTTGGCGCGAACGCGTGCCGGCCGAAGTCTCCGCATTACTCGTGCTCGAAAGCGCCCTTGCGATGGGCAAGATCGACCGGGCGTTCTAGGATCCGGGCCTCGAAAGACCCGTCCGAACGATAATTTCAGCGCCCGTTAACCTATTAACTCTTGGTCAACCATGTCCGTTTACCTTCCCCGTCACCAAGAGAGTGGGAGTAACGGATATGCGCGGAATTGCGCTGGGTGTGTTGGCCTGGTTGGGCGCGTACGGTGCGGCTTCGGCTGCCGATCCTGACGTGATCGCGGCACCCGAACCGGAGGCCGCGCGGTTCGCCGACTGGACCGGTGCCTACGTTTCGATCGGTGCCGGATACGGCTGGCTGCGCGACAAGGATGACCGCTTCGTGCCGACGCTGCGCACAACCGGCGCCGATCCCCTCGCCAACATCTCCGCCGGCTACCTCTACCAGTCGGGCATGTTCGTCGGCGGCGTCGACGGGACCTACCAGTACCAGCGGATCAGCTTCGACAATCTCCCGGTCGGCTTTCCCGAGATCCACACCTCCAATGCGTGGATGCTGCGCGGTCGCCTCGGCGCCGCGGTCGATCGTTACCTGATCACCGCCAATTTCGGCGCCGTCTACGCCGACACCAATATCGGCATGGAGGACTGGGGATTCGTCGCCGGCCTGAGCGTCGACTACAAGCTCTCCGACCAGATCTTCGCCGGTGTCGCCTACGATCACCAGTTCTACCGCAACTTCGACGGCGTCCCGCTCGATGCCGACATCGACCAGATCGCGGTCCGGCTGGGCTACCAGTTCTGACCAAACGCGCAAGGCGAACGGCCGAACCCGGGACACCTGCGAGGAACAGTCATGGTCCGTCCCCGACTCGCCCGCATCGACCTGCCTGATTTCGGCGAACCGACGAGCGAACCCGCTTTTTCGCGGGACTTCTACAAGGCGCGCATCGGGCGGCTGAAGGCACGCATGGCGGCCAAACGCCTGGACGCGGTCGTTCTCTTCGCGGATCGCGAACACGCGGCCAATCTCGTCTGGGCGACGGGCGTCGATCCCCGCTTCGAGGAAGCGATCCTCGTCGTCACCCCTGGCCGCAAACCGGTCCTCGTTCTCGGCAACGAATGCTACCCCTATGCCGAGACCGCCAATGGCGATTTCGACCGGTTGCTGTGGCAACACCTGTCGCTGATGGGCCAGCCGCGCGACCGGTCGCCAAACCTCGGCGCGATCCTCGCGGAGGCCGGCCTCGAAACGGGCATGCGCATCGGCATCGCCGGCTGGAAGGGCTACGAAACCGACGACGGAACGTTCGATCCGGACTGGCTGGAAACCCCGCATTACCTGATCGAAGCGCTGAAGCGATTCGGTCCCGTGACGAATGCAGCGCTGCTGTTCATGCATCCGGAAGATGGCCTGAGGGTCATCAACGAGGTGGAGCAACTGGCGGCCTTCGAGGTGGCTGCCACGCGTACCTCGTCGGCCATCCTGCGCGTCATTCGCGAAGCGAAACCGGGCATGAGCGAATACGAGGCGCTGCGGGCGCTGCGTTTCGAGGGCTATCCGCTCTCCGTGCACGTCAATTTTTCCGCCGGCCCGCGCGCGCGCTACGGCTTGCCGAGCCCGTCCTTCCGGACGATCGAGCGCGGCGACCCGATCGTGCTTGGGGTCGGGATGATGGGCGCACTCAACTGCCGGGCCGGGTTCATGGCCAAGGATGCCGGGGACCTGCCCGAAGACATCGGCGACTATGTGGAACGGCTGGTCGCGCCCTATTTCGGCGCCATCGCCGCCTGGTATGGCGCCATCGGCATCGGCGTTGAGGGCGGTACGCTCTATGACGCGGTGATGAGCCGCATCGGCGACCCGTTCTTCGGCATCTCGCTCAATCCGGGCCATCTGATCCATCTCGACGAGTGGGTGCATTCGCCGGTCAAACGCGGCTCGCGCCAGAGGCTGGCCTCCGGCATGGCAATCCAGTGCGACGTCATCCCCGCGACCGGGACCAAGTGGTTCACCACCAACATCGAGGACGGAATCGCGTTGGCCGATGCGGCCATGCGCGAGGATTTCGCCAAACGCTTTCCCGAGGGCTGGGCGCGGATCATGGCGCGACGCGCCTTCATGCGCGATGCGCTCGGCATCGACCTGAGACCGGAAGCGCTGCCCTTCTCCAACATGGCCGGCTGGCTGCCGCCTTTCTGGCTCGATCCGTCCAGGGCGATGACGTTGCGCTGAGGCGGGAGACGGGGGCAAAAGGACGCACCCCGTCTCGACTTCCGCCCGGCCGTCCTATCTCTGCGGAAATCGCCAGATCAAGACCTCGCTTTTGGGCGCGGGCAAAGCCTTTCGAGAGGGATCCATGACCAAAATCACCATCGTCGGCGCCGGATTCGGCGCGCTGACCACGTTGCGCGAGTTGCGCCGCCACAAGGTCGACGCGGAAATCACGGTGATCGCACCGCGCGCCGAGCTGCACTATCTGCCCGGCAGCATCTGGATACCGGCGCGCCTGCGCAATCGGCAGCGCCTGACCATCCCGCTGGAGCGCTACTTCGCCCGCCACGGCGCCACCTTTGTGAAGGGCACCGTCACCGGTCTCGCCGACGGAGGCCGCACGGTGATCTCGGATGCCGGACGCCATGAGAACGATCATCTGGTCATTGCCGCCGGCGGCAAGTTCATCCGCAAGCTGCCGGGAATCGAACATGCCCATATTCCCTGCGAGGGCCTGTCGGTCGCAGAGGACGTGGAGCGCAAGCTTTCAGCCCTTTCGGGCGGGACCATCGCGGTCGGCTTCGCGTCCAACCCGAACGAGCAGGGCGCCATGCGCGGCGGCCCGATGTTCGAATACCTGTTCATCATCGACACCCTGCTGCGCAAGCAGGCCCGGCGCGAGAAGTTCGAGCTGGTGTTCTTCAGCCCGGCGGCGCGGCCCGGCCAGCGTCTCGGCGACAAGGCGGTCGACGGACTGCTCGCCGAGATGAAGCGGCGCGGCATCAAGACGAAGCTCGGTTCCAAGATGGTGCGCTTCGAGCCGAAGAAGGTCGTCACCGAGGATGGCGAGTTCGCCGCCGACCTGATCCTGTTCATGCCGGGCCTGACCGGCCTGCCGTGGTTCGGCGAAGCCGGGCTGCCGCTTTCTCCCGGCGGCATGATCCGCGGCGACGCGAAATGCCGCGTCGACGGCATGGAAAATGTCTGGGTCGTGGGCGATTCGGGGTCCTTCCCCGGTCCCGACTGGCTTCCGAAGCAGGCTCACCAGGCCGATCTTCAGGCGCACGCCGCGGCAACGAACATCGCCAGCGTCATGGCAGGGCGTCAGCCGACGAAGGACTTCAAGGCCGAGCTGATCTGCATCGTCGATTCGCTCGATTCCGGCATCCTCGTCTACCGCACCGAGACGCGCAGCATCGTCACGCCGCGCATGCGCCTCTTCCACTGGGCCAAGCGCGCCTTCGAGCGGCACTACCTGCGGACTTTCGCGTAAGGCGCGCCGACGGCGTCGTCAGCCCCAGCCGACGACGCCCTTGATCTCGAGGAAGTCGTGGATGCCCCAGCCGGCATATTCGCGGCCGTTGCCCGACTGCTTGTAGCCGCCGAAGGGGGCAAAGACATCCCAGTCCGGGTAGTTGATCCCTACCTGGCCGGCGCGGATGCGCCGGGCCACGCGGCGCGCGCGTTCGAGGTCGCCTGACTGCACATAGCCGGCCAGACCGTAGACGGTATCGTTGGCGATGCGGATCACCTCCTCCTCGCCCTCGTAGGGAACGATGGAGAGGACGGGGCCGAAGATTTCCTCGCGCTCGACGGTCATGCCGGGCCTGACGTTGCCGAACACCGTCGGGCGCACATAGTAGCCCCGGTTGAGGCCGGCCGGCCGGCCGGGTCCGCCGGCGGCCAGCGTCGCGCCTTCGGCGATTCCAGCGTCGATCAGTTTCTGGATCTTGTCGTACTGCGCCTTGGAGACGACCGGGCCGATCTGCGTGCCCGGCGCCTTGGGATCCCCGACGACGGTCTTGTCCGCGACGCGCGCGGCAATCGCCATCGCCGCGTCATGGCGGTCCGCCGGCACCAGCATGCGGGTCGGCGCGTTGCAGGACTGGCCGGAATTGTTGAAGCAGGCGCGTGCGCCTTTGGATACCGCCGTTTCGAGATCGGCATCGTCCAGGATGATGTTGGCCGACTTGCCGCCGAGTTCCTGGGCGACGCGCTTGACCGTTTCGGCGGCATTGTGCGCCACCGAGATGCCGCCGCGGGTCGAGCCGGTAAAGGACACCATGTCGACCTCGGGATGCGACGACAGCCTCACGCCGACGCCCGGACCGTCGCCGTTGACCAGATTGAAGACGCCTGCCGGCGTGCCGGCTTCATGCATGATCTCGGCGAAGACAAGCCCGGAAAGCGGCCCCACTTCCGACGGCTTGAGCACCATCGTGCAGCCGGCAGCGATGGCCGGGGCGACTTTGGTGGTCACCTGGTTCATTGGCCAGTTCCACGGCGTGATCAGCGCGCACACGCCGATGCCCTCGCGGATGATGCGCGTGGTGCCGCGCGTTTCCTCGAACACGAAATCCTTCAACGCCGCGATCGTCGCCTCGATATGCGCCTCGCCCGAAGCGGTCTGCGAGGTCAGCGCCATCTTCGCCGGCGCGCCCATTTCCAGCCGGATGGCATCGGCCATGTCCTGGCTGCGGCGCTTGTAGACGGCGAGGATCGTTTCCAGCAGTTCGACGCGCTCGGCGACGGTGGAAGTCGAAAAGCCATCGAAGGCGCGGCGGGCGGCCACGACGGCGCGATCGGCATCGGCCGGCGAACCGATGGCGATGGTGGCGCAGGCTTCCTCGGTGGCCGGGTCGATGACATCGAGCGTGGCGGTCGAAAGCGGCTTGACCCATTGGCCGTCGATGTAGAACTCGTGGGAATGCATGTGGCTGCCCTCCATCGCTGGTTTCGGCGAAAACTCTCGACGTGTTCGTCGCGTGGGCGAGACTTAGCGCCGCCGGGCCGCGAAGTCACCGGACAAGGCGACGTGCAGGGCCGCCATTGCGACGTGCCTGCGAGTGCCGCTTGCCAAGCCGGCAAAACACGATCAGGCTTGTGCCACCGGCTGGGAGGAGCGGGATTCATGCGGGTGTCGGCCATTTGCAATCCGGTGGCGGGCGGCGGGCGCGCCGGCCGGCAATGGCCCGGGATCGAAGCCCTTCTGCAAAGCCGTTTCGCTTCCGTGACGACGCGTCTGACGCGCGGGCCGGGCGATGCGGCGACGATCGCGGCGGAGCTGGCGCAGACCGGCGCGGAACTCGTCGTCGTGTGCGGCGGCGACGGCACCATCAGCGAGGTCGTGGACGGTCTGCTGCGGGCACGCGCCTTCGAGGGTGCCGGCACGCCCAAACTCGGCATCATCCCCGACGGGACGGGATCGGATCTGTCGAAGACCCTGAAACTGACAGGCGATGTCCCCGCCCAGATCGACCGCATCGCACGAGGCAACTTCCGCCGGATCGATGTCGGCCGGATGACCTTCCTCTCGGACACGGGCGCGGCGGCGGTTCGCCATTTCATCAACGTCGCAAGCCTCGGCCTCTCCGGCCCGACCGACCGGGCCGTGAACGCGGCGCGCGCGAAGCGCAAGCACGGCGCCAAGGCGGTGTTCCTCTACAACACGGTCAGGGAACTGCTGCGCTACCGGTTCGACGACGTGCGCATTTCCGTCGATGGCGGCGCCCCGGTCGCAGCGCATATCGCGCTGGTCGCCGTCGCCAATGGCCGGTTCTTCGGCGGCGGCATGATGATCGCTCCCGACGCGGCCATTGACGATGGCTTGCTGGACATCGCTATTGTGCGCGGATCGAACAAGGCATCGCTGATCCGCCAGATCCCGAAGCTTTATGCGGGCACGCATGTGCATCTGCCGATCGTCACGATGCTCAAGGGCCGCAGGATCATCGTCGAGCCGCTCGAGGGCGCGCGCGCCGCGCTGCTCGATATCGACGGCGAATCGCCCGGGCGAATCCCGGCGATGTTCGAGGTGCTGCCGGGAGCGCTTGAAGTCGCGCTCTAATCCGGATTTCGGATAACAGAGAAGGGTCCGCCAAAAAGGTTCGGTGCGCCGCGGTGGCAAGAATGGTACCGGGGAATTGGAGAAAGGAAGGTTGCGATGCGACGATGGGCCGGTCCGGCGTTTGCCGTCATGGTGCTTGCCGCACACAACAGCCACGGCGCCAGCGGCGACGCGCTCGTCGAGGTATCGGTGCCGGAACTCGGTGCGCAGGAACGCGAAGGCGAGGCGTGGTTCAACAAGTTCTGCGCCGACTGCCACGGCGCCAACGCCGCCGGTGTCGATGGCAAGGGGCCACCGCTCGTCCACCGTATTTACGAGCCGGGCCATCACGGCGACGCGGCATTCTATCTGGCGCCGCGACAGGGCGTGCGCGCCCATCACTGGCCCTTTGGCGACATGCAGCCGCTTGAGGTGGACCTCACCGATGCGGCGATCGAACGGATCGTCTCCTATGTGCGCGCCCTGCAGCGGGCGAACGGAATCAACTAGCCGGCAACCGCCTTGAGATGACGGGCGAAGTCGGCGGTTTCCATCAGCGCCTTGCAGCGGGCAAAACGGCCGTCGGCATAGGCGCGGAAATCATCGGCCGGATTGTTGTTGGCGAGCTGGATCAGACCCCACAGCGTCCACAGCAGATCGGCCATCGCCTTGTAGATGACCGCGCGGCCACGATCGCGCGGCGTCGCCTCACCACCGAAATAGGCGCTTAGCATCTCTTCCTGCTGCGCCTCCGAGAAGCCGCCCTCGACGGCAAGGTCGCCCAGGTCCCACATCGGGTCGTTCATGCCCGAATATTCCCAATCGACCACCCACATGCGCTCGCCGGTATCGAGGAAGTTCTCGCACAGCGGATCGCAGTGGCAGGCGGCAAGCGGCAGTGGCCTCGCGGCCAGCGCCGCGCGCACGCTCTCGGCCTCGGCGACGACATCGTGATAGCCGGCCGGCAACGCCACATCCTTTGTCGACAGGATGCGCAGATAGTCGTCGATCATGGTGAAAAGTTCAAAACGGAAGGGGAAGATCGCGCCCGAATCGTGCAACCGGCGGAATACCGCGCCGGCGCGACCGGGCGAGCCGTTTCGCTGACGGAACTGCCCGGGCGACATGGTGACGGCGCCGTGGATGAAGCGGGTGACCATGACGCCGGTCGCGGGATCGAAATGCACCAGTTCGGGCGAGACGCCGGCGCGCGCCGCCTCGCGGGCGGATGCCTCCTCGTTGGCGCGGTTGATATATTCCTCCGTGCCTTTTCCGGGAACACGCAGGCAATAGTCGCCGACCTGAAAAACCAGATTGGTCATCCCGCCGAGGCGCACCGGAGCGGCGGTCACACCGGCAAGCGCCGGCACGCTCGACATGGCCTGCCTGACCAGTGCACCGGTTTCGTCATCCATGCGCGAGGCCTCCATTTCGCTTGTCGACACGGTTCCACAAATTTCTCGCCGTGGCTATTGTGAACAGGCAATTCTCGAGGGGACCAGCATGGCGGGCACGGACAAGGGCGGACATCTCGGCGCAGCATATGGCGCGTCGAAACCCGAGGAGATCGCCGCTGTCTATGACCGCTGGGCCGAGACCTACGAGGCCGAGATGGCCAACGCCGGTTACCGCCATCCGACCATCGGGCTGGCGCTGCTGGCGCGGCATCTTCCGCGCGGCGCGGCGCCCGTGCTCGATGCCGGCTGCGGCACCGGCCTGCTCGGCGACTGGCTCGCCATTGCCGGTTATCCGGTCGTCGACGGTCTCGACCTGTCGGAAGGTATGCTGGCAGTGGCGGCACGGAAGGGAACCTACCGGGCGCTGCACCGAGCCGCGCTCGGCACGACCCTGCCCTTCGCCGACGACGCCTATGCCGGCATCATCTGCACCGGCGTCTTCACCACCGGCCATGTCGGCCCTGAGGGTCTCGACGATCTGCTGCGCATCTGCCGGCCGGGTGGCGCCATCGTGCTGACCGTGAAAGGCACCATATGGAATGGCGGCTTCGCCACGCATGTCGACCAATTGGCCAAGGCCGGGAAACTCGCGCTCGTCGAACAGACCGAACCCTATGTCTCGATGCCGGGCGAGGCCGGGACGACGCCGAGCCTCGCGGTCGTGCTGAAGGTTCTCTAGGGTCAGGACCCTAGGCCTTCACCCTCAGCGCCTGTGGATCGAACAGCGGTTCGAGCGCGATACGGGCTGGAACGGTTTCATTGGCGATGACCAGTTCGTAGCGACCGGAGGCAAGAAAATCGTCGCTGACGCCGTCGGCATTGCGGACATAGCCATAGCCGATGGATTTGCCGATCGTGTAGCCGTAGCCGCCGGAAGTGAGATAGCCGACCGCGACACCGTCGCGCAGGATGGTTTCGCGGCCGACAAGCACAGCATCGGGATCGTCGATGACGAAGCCCGCGAAGCGCTTCTTCATCGGCTTGCCTGCGACCTTTTCCAGCGCCTCACGACCGAGGAACGGCGTGTTGCGCTTCATCTTCACCGCCCACCCCAGCCCGGCCTCGAACGGCGTGTCATTGGGCGTGATGTCGGAGCCCCAGGCACGGTAGCCTTTTTCCAGCCGCAGCGATTCCAGCGCCCGATAGCCAACCGGACGGATCGACTGCGGCTCGCCCGCGGCCATCAACGCATCGAAGACCTCGCCGATGCGATCGATGGGGACATGCAGCTCCCAGCCGAGTTCGCCGACATAGGTCACGCGCAACGCACGCACCGGCACGCCGGCAATGTGGATGTCACGGACATGGGAAAAGGGGAAGGCGGTGTTCGAGACGTCCGCTGTCGTCACCTTCGCCAACACGTCGCGGGCCTTCGGGCCCATCAGCGACAGCGTCCCCCAGGCCTCGGTGACGTCATCGATGCGCACGCTCGATCCGGCTGGAACGTGCTCGGCGATCCAGGCCCGGTCGTGGGTACGAAAGCCGGTGCCGGTGACGATGTAGAAGCGGTCGTCGGCAAGGCGGGCGACAGTCAGGTCGGCCTCGATGCCGCCGCGCGTGTTGAGCAACTGCGTATAGGTCATGCGGCCGATCGGCTTGGTCACGTCGCCGGCACAGATCCAGTCGAGCGCCTTCAGCGCGTCGGGGCCGGAGAGTTCGTATTTGGCAAAAGAAGACTGGTCGAAGACTCCGACGTGCTCGCGGACATGCGCGTGCTCGGCGCCGACCGGGGCGAACCAGTTCTGCCGCCCCATCGAATAGACGTCCTTCGCCTCCATGCCGTCCGGCGCAAACCAGTTCGGGCGCTCCCAGCCGAGCTTGGAGCCGAAAACGGCGCGGTGCGCCTTCAGCCGCTCATAAAGCGGCGAGACGATGCGGGGCCGCCCGCTCTCATATTCCTCATGCGGGAAACCAATGGTGTAGTGCTTGCCATAGGCTTCCAGCGTGCGGTCGCGGACCCAGGTTCGGTCGCGATGCAGGCCGGAGAAGCGGCGGATGTCGACGACCCAGAGGTCGAGCGGCGCCTCGCCCTTCATCGCCCATTCGGCCAGCACCCAGCCGGCGCCACCACCCGAGGCAATGCCGAAGGCGTTGAAACCGGCGCCGACGAACATATTGGCGCATTCGGGCGCGGCACCGAGGATGAAATTGCCGTCGGGCGTGAAACTTTCCGGCCCGTTGATCATCTGCTTGATGCCGATCCTTTCCAGCGCCGGAACGCGGGCGATCGCCTGCACCATGTGCTGCTCGAAATGGTCGTAGTCGTCGTCGAACAGGCGGAATTCCCAGTCGTCGGGCACGTCGCCCGTGGTCCAGGCCTGCGGGTTCGGCTCGTAGCCGCCAAAGACGAGGCCGCCGACTTCCTCCTTGAAATAGGTGCGCCGGTCGGGATCGCGGATGGTCGGCGCGTCGGCGGAAAGACCGTCGATCTTCTCGGTGATGACGTATTGATGCTTGACGGGCTGCAACGGCACCTCGATGCCGGCCATCGCGCCGACCTGGCGCGCCCACTGGCCGGCGCAGTTGACGACTGTCTCGCAGGCGATGGTGCCCTGGTTCGTCCTGACGGCGACGATGCGGTTGTCGCGCATGTCGAAGCCGGTGACGCGTACGCCCTCGAACAGTTTCGCGCCATGCATGCGCGCACCCTTCGCCAATGACTGGGTGATGTCGGAGGGGCTCGCCTGGCCATCGGTCGGCAGCCAGCTGGCGCCGACAAGGTCGTCAGTCTCCATCAACGGCCACATCACCTTGACCTCGGCCGGCGAGATGAGGTGCATGTCCATGCCGAAGGAGCGGGCCGTCGTCGCGAGCCGTCTGAACTCGGTCCAGCGGTCGGCATTGGTGGCGAGACGGAGGCAGCCGGTCATCTTCCAGCCGGTTTCAAGCCCCGTCTCGTCCTTCAGCGTGCGGTAGAGCTCGACGGAATATTTGAGTACGCGGGTAATCGAGGCTGACGAACGCAGTTGGCCGACGAGGCCGGCGGCATGCCAGGTCGAGCCTGACGTCAGCCGCCCCTGCTCCAGCAGCACGACATCAGCCTTGTGGTCGCGGGCGAGGTGATAGGCGGTCGAACAGCCGATGATGCCGCCGCCGATGACGACGACCTGGGCATGGGCGGGAAGGGTCATGGCGACAGCTTTCCGTAAGCCGACTGGTAACGATCGAGCGCCGCTTCCAGCCTGGCGAGGTTATCCGTTGTGTAGGCGATGTAGTCGGCGCCGGGCGCATCGAGATGGAGTTCCGAAACCATGCTCCACATCGCCTCGCGCAGCAGCGAGGCACATTGCATGGCGGCATGCGACCGCACGATTTCGGGCCGTGGCGTCCCGCCGAAATAGGCGGCGAGCAGTTCTGCGGCCTGCGCGTCGTCCATTTCAGCATTGGAGGCGGCGCCGGCGAGATCGAACATCGCGGTCGAGAACCCGGCATACTCGAAGTCGATCAGCCAGAGGCGGTCGCCGTCGTCGAGGAAATTTGCCGGCAAAAGGTCGTTGTGGCCGAACACGATCGGCAGCGGATCCTGTACCGCCTCAAGCACCGAAGCGAGCGCAAGGTAGCGCGGCAATTCGCCTGTCATGCGGCTTTTGCCGGCCATGAGCGTCGCGGCGTAGTCGCGCACCACATGGAACGGCCAGAATATGAAGCCCGGACCGGTCACGTGAGCTGGCATCGTCTCATGGAAAGCACGGACCAGCCCTGCGATGCGCACGGCATTGGCGCGCACATCCTTCGCATCAAGAGTCTTGGCCCCGATGAAGCGGGTAACCATGACGCCGGGGCCGGCCCATTCGACCTCGGGGGCGAAACCGGCCGCGTGGGCGGCGCGGGCGGCCATCACCTCGCGGTCGCGGAACACATGGTGGAAGGGGAAGTCGCGTCCGAAACGCACGACATGGCGGCCGGCCGGATCGGTGACGACGAAGCTCTCGTTCGACAGGCCGCCCTTGAGCGGCTCGATGGCAATCGGCCCGGTCCAGAGGGGCAACGCGCGGATACGGGCTTCGGCTACACTCATCGGCATGTCCTCACGCGAGCCCGAGGCGCGCGCGGGCGCGCCTTGCCCCGGCGCCGATCAGCCGGTCGGCGATGATGGCGATGAAGGCGACGGCAAGTCCGGCGACGAGGCCGCGGCCGGTGTCGGCCTTGGTCAGCGCGATATAGACCTCCTGGCCGAGGTCGCGCGTGCCGACGAGGGCGGTGATGACCAGCATCGACAGCGCGAACATGATGGTCTGGTTGAGGCCGAGCAGGATTTCCGGCAGCGCCAGCTTGAGCTTGATGCGGGTCAGCAACTGCCAGGGCGTGCAGCCCATGGCACGGCCGGCCTCGACGACGCGCGGATCGACGCCCTGGAGGCCGAGCACCGTGTAGCGGATGGCTGGTGCGACCGCGAAGGCGACGATCGCCAGCATGGCGGTGAAGTCGCCGACCCGGAACAGCATGACCGCCGGCATCAGATAGACAAAGGACGGCAGGGTCTGCAGCGTATCGATGATGACCTGGACCAAGCGCCAAAGCCGGTCGCGCTCGGCCGCGAGAATGCCGATGGGCACGCCGATGAGCGTGGCGATGATAACCGAAATCCCACACAGATAGACGGTGATCGTCGCCTTTTCCCACTGGCCCGTGGCGGCAACAAGGAAGGCTAGCACGCCGACCGTCAGCGCCAGGCGCAAGCCGCCAAGACGCCAGCCCGTCAGGGCAAGAAGCGCAACGACGCCGGCCCACGGCAGCGTGCCGAGCAGCCGCTTGGTCGGGACGAGAATATTGAGCAGGACGGCATTCTTCAGCGCCTCCAGCGTGTCGAAGAAATGGACGTTGATCCAGCCGACGACGTTGGAGAAAAACGGTCCGGTCGACAGCCTCCAGGAGGCGGGCCAGGCCTGAATGGCCGGAACCAGCGTGGCGGCCGTCACCGTCGCGCCGATGAAGACAAGCGCGGCGACCAGATAGGGGTGGCTGGTCAGCAGGCCCCGTTCGCGCGAAGGCGGGGCGGGGCGTGCAGCGCGGTCCGCGGCGGCCTGGCTTACCCGGTCGAGGACGATGGCAAGCGCCACGATGGCCAGTCCCGCCTCGAGGCCGGCGCCGATGTCGAGCCGGCGAAGCGCTGCCAGCACATCGAAACCGAGACCGCCGGCGCCGATCATCGAGGCGATGATCACCATGTTGAGCGACAGCATGATGACCTGGTTGACGCCGGTCATCAGCGCGTCCTTGGCGGAGGGCACCAGCACGCGCCAGGTCATCTGGCGTCGGGTGCAGCCGACCATGCGGCCAAGATCGTGGATTTCGGACGGCACGCGCCTGAGCGCCAGCACTGTGACCCGCGTCATCGGCGGCATGGCGTAGATCAGCGTCGCGACGACCGCCGCTGTCGGTCCGAAACCGAACAGCAGCAGGATCGGAACGAGGTAGGCAAAGACCGGAATGGTTTGCATCAGGTCGAGCAACGGCGTCAGCGTACGCTCGAAGGCCGGCCATCGCCAGGCGGCAATGCCGAGCATCAAGCCTCCGGCCACACCGATCGGCACGGCGACAACGATCGAGGCAAGGGTCACCATGGCGCTGGCCCACTGGCCGAACGCGGCCAGGAAGACGAAGCAGGCGGCGACGAGAGCGGCAAGGCGGCCGCCACCGGCGAAATGCGCGGCGAGCACCATCACCCCGGTCACGGCCAGCCACGGCAGCGGCGGCATGATTTCCACCGCCGACGATCCCTGCCCGTCGAGCAGGCCCGTCGACAGCAGGGCAAGAACGGCACGATAAGGCAGATCGATCAGCAAGGCGGCGAAGCGAGTCAGGTCGGTGAAGCTGAGGCCGCCCAGCGCCGCGTCCTTGACCAGCCAGTTCATCGCTCCGCCGATCCAGCGGCCGGCCGGAACCGACCACCCCTGGGGATAGGTAAAAGCCCAAGGCGCGATGGCGCGGCCGAACCACCAGAAGCCGAGAAAGGCGAGGGCCGCAGCCGGCAGAAGCAGGCGCTGTGCCGTCGAGGCAGTCTCGGGAGCATAGCGGGCGCTGACGGCGGTAGCTTCCTGCATGGTCAGCTGCGCATCATCGCGTTGACGACATCAAGGCGTTCGAGCGTGCCGAGGCGGGCGCCATCGGCGCCGATGACGGTAATCCTTTCGACGCCCTCGCCAAACAGCGGCGCGACTTCGGCAACGGTTGCGCGCGCGCTGACCTCCGCCGCGGCACCGGCAGCCGTTGGCGGCCGCATGATGGACGCGACACGCACGACCTTGGCCTTCTGCACGGCGCGGGTGAATTCGGCGACATAGGGCGTCGCCGGCGCCAGCACGATCTGCTCCGGCGTACCGATCTGCTCGACCGCACCGTCCTTCATCACCGCGATGCGGTCGGCCAGGCGAATGGCCTCGTCGAAATCATGGGTGATGAAGACAATGGTCTTCTTCAGCACGGCCTGGAGGCGGATGAATTCATCCTGCATCTCGCGGCGGATCAGCGGGTCAAGCGCTGAAAACGGTTCGTCGAGGAACCACAGTTCCGGCTCGACCGCGAGCGAGCGGGCAATGCCGACGCGCTGCTGCTGGCCGCCGGAAAGCTGGCGGGGATAGAACCTCTCCTTGCCGGTCAGACCGACGAGTTCGATCATGCGGCGGGCGCGAGCCTCGCGTTCGGCGCGGGCGACGCCCTGGATGTCGAGCGGAAAGGCGACATTTCCGAGCACGGTCAAGTGCGGCAGCAGGGCGAAGTGCTGGAACACCATGCCCATCTGGTGCCGGCGAATCTCGATCATGCGCTGCTCGCTGGCTGCCAGCAGGTTCTCGCCGTTGAGAAGGATTTCTCCCGCCGTCGGCTCGATCAGGCGCGAGAGGCAGCGCACCAGGGTGGACTTGCCCGATCCCGACAGGCCCATGATGACGAAGATCTCGCCTTCGCGCACATCGAGGTCGACGGCGCGCACCGCCGCCACGACGCCGGCGCGGGCGATTTCGTCCGGCGCGGGCTGGCCGTGCGTGGCCGCCATCAGCGCCGAGGCGCCGTCGCCAAACAGCTTCCAGACATCGCGACAGATCAGCTTCGCATCGTTCATCATCGTGTAGCGCGATCAAGGCATACCCGCCGCATGCCGACAGAAGTCGGCAGCGGCGAGTCGTGCCTGGCCCGGAGGCGGGGCATTTCCGGCATTCCGGGCTTCAGGGGCATTTCGGCACCGGAACTGCCGGAATTCACTGTTTCAGCCTATTTCTTGATCCACTCGGACCAGCGCGCTTCGTTGGCGCCCATCCATGCGGCCACCACGTCGTCGACGGATTTCCCGTTCAGATCGACCTCGGTGATCATCTGGCCCATCTCGTCATTGTCGACGGTGAAGGCCTTGATCGCCTTGTAGGCGCCCGGCCACTTGTCCTTCACGCCAGCCCAGCCGACCTTCCAGATTTCGCCGTGGGGCTTGCCGCAATCATAGGCGGCGTCGGGGTTGATGCCCCATTTCGCATCGGAGTAGCACTCCTTGGTGTATTCCGGGAATTCAACCCACTCGCCCTTGTATTTCGCGGGCGCCCAATGCGGCGCGTAGATCCACAGCATGATCGGGGCCTGGCGCTGATAGGCGCTTTCCAGCTCGGCGAAGAGCGCGGCATCGGTGCCGGCGTGGATCACCTCGAAGGGCAGGCCGAGAGCGGCGACGCGCTCGTCGTCAAAGCCGCCCCAGGTGACCGGTCCGCCAAGATAACGGCCCTTGGGCGCCGTTTCGGCCGTCGAGAACGCCTCTGCGCAGGCCGGATCCTTCAGCGCTTCCCAGTTCGGCAGGCCCGGGCACTTCTCCTTCATGTATTCGGGGAACCACCACTCTTCCTTGGCCTTCATGCCGGTCGGGCCGAAGTTCTCGACCTTGCCGGTGGCCGTGGCGGCGTCCATGGCCTCGCGGCCGGTCGTTTCCCACATCTCCATCGCGACATCGAGATCGCCGGTTTCAAGGCCCGCAAACTGGGCGAGATAGTCGGCCTGGACATATTCAACGGAATAGCCGGCCTTCTTGAGGACCTCGCCCATGATGTTGGTGGTGATGAGCTGGCCGGTCCAGTCATGCAGGGTGAGCTTGATCGGATCGGTCGATTCCTGTGCGGTCGCCGCCGCGAAAGGCAACGCCACCGTCATCGCCAGGGCGACGAGGGTGCGCGACGCGATGTTTGTGCCGTGGTGCATGGTCGAGTTCCTCCACTTGCGCAGCCCGCGCAGGCGGGCATCCGGTCCGGTTTCCGCACCGTCAGGCCATCACAAGGCAGGGTCGAAACGTTGTCAATCGCATCGTGTGGGAATTCCTGTCTTCTTGACCGTTTCCAACCCATGATGTTGCCAAAACCACAGTTCTTGCCTAGGAATCGGGCAAATTGACCGGATTTCGGCATGTTTTCCAAACGCCATACACAGATCATGCGGCTGCTCGACGAACAGGGCACGCTGTCGACGACCGTCCTTGCCGATCGCCTCGGCGTTTCCGGCGAGACGGTACGCCGCGATATCGCGGCGCTGGCGCGCGACGGCAAGGTTGCGCGCGCCCACGGGGCGGTCAGCTTGCCGGCGGCGGTGGGCGAGGCGCCCTTCGAGCGGCGGCTGCGCGAGAACGCAGTGGAGAAGCGGGCCATCGCCAAGGCCGTCTCCGCGCATATCGCGGACGGCGATTCGATCATGCTCGACACCGGAACGACGACCTCGATCCTGGCGCGCGCGCTCCTGGAGCGGCGGCGGCTGACGGTGGTGACCAATTCGTCCGACATCGCCCGCACGCTGGCGACGGTCAACGGCAACCGGGTCTACATGGCCGGCGGCGAGTTGCGCAGCGATTCCGGCGCCGCCTTCGGGCCGGCGGCGGTGGAATTCATCGCCCGTTTCCAGGTCGACCACGCCATCATCTCGGCCGGCGCCATCGATAGCGAGGGCGTGATGGACTACGAGCTCGGCGAGGCCGAGTTCGCCCGCATGCTGCTGGCGCGGGGAGCGCGACGGTTGGTCATCACCGATCACACCAAGTTCGGCCGGCGTGGGCTCGTCCGCGTCTGCGGCTTCGACGCGCTCGACGAAATGGTCACCGATCGGGCACCACCCGACGCGATTGCACAGGCGCTCGCCCTGTCAGGAATCCGGGTCACCATCGCGTGACCGGCCCGCGTCTTGCGGTTGGCCGCGAGACGCACGACATTGTGCCGTCATGGACGCCCTCCCGGATCAGCCCCCTCGCCCCTCGCCGAAGGCCTTTGCCTTCGACAATTCCTTCGCGCGCGAGCTGAGGGGCTTCTACACACGGACCGATCCGACACCCGTCTCGGCCCCTCGGCTGCTCCGCCTCAACCGCTCCCTGGCGGCGGATCTCGGTGTCGACGCCGACGCGCTGGAACAGCCCGATGGCGTCGCGGTCCTCGCCGGAAACAGCATTGCGGATGGGGCCGAGCCGATCGCGCTCGCCTATGCCGGGCACCAGTTCGGCGGCTTCTCGCCGCAGCTCGGCGACGGGCGGGCCCTGCTGATCGGCGAGGTGATCGCCGGCGACGGCGGCCGCCGCGATATCCAGTTGAAGGGCTCGGGTCGTACGCCATTCTCGCGCGGCGGCGACGGGCGCGCCGCACTCGGCCCGGTGCTGCGCGAATACCTGATCTCCGACGCCATGCATGCGCTCGGCATTCCGACGACGCGGGCGCTCGCCGCAGTCTCGACCGGCGACGCCGTCCGGCGCGAGACGATGCTGCCCGGCGCGGTGCTGACCCGCGTGGCCGCCAGCCATGTGCGGATCGGCACGTTCCAGTTCTTCGCCTCGCGCGGCGAAACCGGCAAGGTACGGCGGCTGGCCGACCACGTCATCGCCCGCCACTATCCGGAGCTTACCGGCGCGGCCGAACCGTATCTGTCGCTGTTCGAAGCGGTTATGGAGCGCCAGGCGTCGCTGGTGGCACAGTGGATGCTCGTCGGTTTCATTCACGGCGTGATGAACACCGACAACATGGCGGTCAGCGGCGAGACGATCGACTACGGGCCGTGCGCCTTCATGAACGCCTACAATCCGGCGACGGTGTTTTCCTCCATCGACCAGCACGGGCGCTACGCTTATGGCAACCAGCCGTGCATCGCCCAGTGGAACCTGGCGCGCTTCGCCGAGACGCTGCTGCCGCTGATCGATACCGATGCCGACCGCGCCGTCTCTCGCGCAACCGCGCTGCTCGAAGAGTTCCCGGAGCGTTACGCCCGCCACTGGCTCGCCGGCATGCGCCGCAAGCTCGGCCTGACGCGAAGCGAGGAACACGATGACACGCTGGCCGGAGAGTTGCTGACACTCATGGCGACAGGTGGCGCCGACTTCACCAATACGTTCCGCGCGCTCGCCCAGGCGGCGGACGGTGACGAGGGTCCGGCGCGCTCGCAGTTTGCCGATCCGATTGCCTTCGACGCGTGGGCGGAACGCTGGCAGGCCCGCCTTGGCCGCGAACCGGATGCGGCCGGCACGCGCATCGCCCTGATGAACGCGGCGAACCCGGCCTATATCCCGCGCAACCATCTGGTCGAAGAGGCGTTGGCCGCCGCTCATGACGGCGACATGGTGCCATTCGACCGGCTGCATGCGGTGCTGCTCCACCCCTACGAGGAACGGCCTGGGCTGGAGCGCTACACCGAACCGCAATGGGACGACGGCAGCTATCAGACGTTTTGCGGGACGTAGGACGTGGTTCAGAACCCGATCGCCTGCAGGGCCTGGCCGTTGCGCTTCAGCCAGGCGCGCGCCTCGTCGGTGCGCGAACAGAGCTTGCGGCACAGGGCCCAGAATTTCGGTCCGTGATTCATGTGGACGAGATGCGCCACCTCGTGGGCGACGAGGTAGTCGATGACGGTCGGCGGGGCCATCATGATACGCCAGGAAAACGACAGGTTGCCGTCTGCCGAGCACGATCCCCAGCGCGAGGTCGTGTCCTTGAAGCGGACCGAGCGCACCGGCTTGCCGACGGCGGCGGCGTGTTTCTGAACGAGGCGCTCGATGTCGGCCCTAGCCTCGCGCTTCAGATGATCGGCGACACGGCGCGGCAGATGGCCGCGTTCTCCATGAACATGCAGTTCCGGGCCCTCGGTCCCTGCGACGACCGATGCAAGGCCTCGCTGCTCCGGCGCGTGGACGATGAGGTGCGGCTGGCCGCGAATGGGTATGCGCACGCCGGGGCGAAGCTGCGGTCGATCGGGAACCTTGCGCAGGCGTTCTTCAAGCCAGCCGTGATGGCGCTCGACGAAGCGGTCGACATCGACACCGCGGGTTCCCGGCGGCACGGTGACCGAAATGCCCTTGCCACCTGCGGCGATGCGCAGGGTGAGGCGCGTGGCGCGCGCGTTCTCGCGCACCGTCAGCGGCAGCGAACGGCCGGCGACCTCGACAAGGCGTTCGCGCGACGGGGCAGGGCGGGTGGAGCGGAGCAGGCCGAACATGCGGCCAACCTATCCGATTCGGGAAAGGGAAGGAGAAACGCGAAAACGGCGCCGGACAGATATCCGGCGCCGTCTCGAACTGCGGGCCTCAGCCCTCGTCGACGACGTTCGGCACCGACTTGGAGCGGCGGGCCGGCGCCGACTTGGAACGCGCCGCCATGAAGCGGTCGAACTCGTCCTGGTCCTTGGCGCGGCGCAGTTCGCGCACATAGGTCTCGAAATCCGCGCGCATCTCGTCGAGCTTGCGGCGCTCTTCCTCGATGCGGGCGAGTTCCTTCTCGCGCCAGTCATCGAAGGCGACATTGCCGGTACGGCTGAAGCCGGTGCGGCCGGCACGACCGAAGGCGTTGAAGACGCCGTCGGTGGCGGCGTTGACATCGCGCTTCCACCCTTCCAGCCGGTCGCCCCAGATGATGTAGGCGAGCATGGCCAGGCCGAGCGGCCAGAAGACCATGAAGCCGAGGACCATCAGCGCGATGGTGGCCGGCGTCCATGCCGGCCGGATCAGAGCAGTCGTGTTCATCGTTTTGTCGTTCCTTCAAAGAGGCGCAGCGCTTGCCGCTGCATGAAAATCGAAATGGATATGGGGGGACGACGATTCAAGAATTCGCCCGGTGAAATCGGACATCGCCTTGAAAAAACTAGCGTTTATTGATCCGCTCCAGACCGAGGACAACCAGGCCGGCAACCAGTCCCCAGAAGGCCGAGCCGATCGCCAGGACGGTGACACCCGAAGTGGTGACGGCAAAGGCGATGACAGCGGGCAGGCGCTCGGCCTCGTTCTTCAGGGCAATGGCGAGTGCGTTGCCGAGCGGCCCGAGAAAGGCGAGCGCGGCGACGAGCGCGATCAGGCCGGGCGGAAGCGCGGAAAAGAGCGAAACGAGGGAGGCGCCGAAAATGGCGAAGACGACATAAATCGCCGCATAGACAGGCCCCGCCAGCCAGCGTTTTGCCGGATCGGGATGCGTATCGGGCCCGGTGCAGATCGAGGCGGAGATCGCCGCCAGATTGGTGGTGTGGGCGTTGAAAGGCGCGGTGAGAAGAGAGACGAGGCCGGTGAAGGTGACGATCGGACCGGCCTCCGGAGCGTAGCCATCGGCGCGCAGCACCGCCAGCCCCGAAAGGTTCTGCGACGCCATCGTCACCAGCCATAACGGCAGGCCGAGGCCGATGAGCGCGGCGGGCGTGAAGTTCGGCGTCGTCCATTGCAGCGCCGAGATGCCGACCGAGACCGATCCGGAGAGCCGCCCGGTCATGAGTACGATGGCGATGCCGGCAACGAGCGCGGCGATCACGGCGACCGAAGGGTGCCACAGGCGCACCAGCAGATAGACCGCTACCAGCGGCAGCAGCAGCAGCGGATCGACCGCGGCCGCCCTGGCGCCGAGGACGACGATGCCGGTTATGATGCCGCCGAGCATGCCGGAGGCGACCGACATCGGGATGGCGGCGATCGCCCGCATCAACGGACCTACCAGGCCAGTGACGACCAGGGCCACGCCAGTGACGATGAACACGCCGACCCCCTCCGCCATGGTGATGCCCTGGCTGGCGGCGATCAGCGCCAGCCCGGGTGTCGACCAGGCCGCCATCACCGGCATGCGCATGCGCCACGACAGCCAGGCGGTCTCGACCGCCACGGCAAGACTGATGGCGGAAACCCAGCTTGCCGTCTCCGCCTGGGTCGCACCGAGCGCGTTTGCGGCGGCGACAATCAGCGCCAGGGTTCCCCCGAACCCGACGAAGGCGGCGACCAGTGCGTTGGCAATAACGGAGATTCTCATGCTGCGACGCGTTCCGCGATGTCGAGCACCGCACGTTCGAGGAGAGCGATGTCATCGGGCCGCGAAAGGCGGTGGTCGCCGCCCTTCACCAAGGTGAAGGTGACGTCGTCGGCCGGCAGCAGGCTCAGCAGCTTCAGTGCATGGTCGACGGGAACGACCGCGTCATCCGAGCCGGTGATGATGTGGACCGGGCAGTGGGTGTCGATCGGTCCGGTCAGGACGCGATTGGCGCGTCCGTCGTCCAGCAAGGCCTTCGTATAGACATTCGGCTCCAGCGTCGGGTCGAATTGCTCGGCGAAACGGCCCTCCGTTTCGAGCTGCTGCCGCTGGGCGTCGGTCAGGTTCGGCTCAATCAGATCGGTGGTGAAGTCGGGAGCGGGTGCGACCAGCACCAGGCCGGAGGGCCCGGTACCGGCGGCGCGAAGGCGCGCGGTCGCCAGCAAGGCGATCCACGCCCCCATCGACGAGCCGACGAGGACCGGGGCCGGCCCGGCATGCGCAGAGATGATCGCGACGCTTTCGGCCGCCCAGCGCGAAATGGTGCCCTCCTCGAAAGAGCCGCCGGATTCGCCGTGGCCGGAATAGTCGAACCGCAGGAAGGCACGCCCCTCGCGCCGGCAGCGCGCGTCGAGCGCCATCGCCTTGGTGCCTTTCATGTCCGACCGGTAGCCGCCAAGCCAGACGACGCATGGCTGCCGGCCGGCGCTGGACCGCACGGCCAGCGGAAGCCCGCCGACATCGTGATAAAAGGGTGCGTCCTCGTCCATGATCCGGTCCCTCCTGCCGCCGCGGCCACGTTTGGTGCCGCGTGGCCTTTTTCGGTTTGCCATGCTATTGACTCGCCGCGCGTTGCCGGACAAGGGACCGCGACGCGCGCATCAACGACAAGAAGGAGACGACGACCATTCGCAGGCCATTCAAAGCCGCCGCCCCCGTCAAGGAGGGGCCGCGTTCCAATCGCGACATCCGCGTGCCCCGGGTGCAGCTGATCGACGACGAGGGCAAGAACCGCGGCGCGGTTTCCATCCAGGAAGCGTTGGCGCTGGCGGAAGAAGCGGGGCTGGATCTCGTCGAGATCGTCCCCAACGCCGAACCGCCGGTCTGCAAGATCGTCGACCTCGGCAAGCTGAAATACCAGACGCAGAAGAAGGCCGCCGAAACCCGGCGCAACCAGAAGGTCGTCGAGATCAAGGAGATCAAGATGCGGCCGAACATCGACGACCACGATTACGAGGTCAAGATGAAGGCCGTTCGCCGCTTCTTCGAGGAAGGCGACAAGGTCAAGCTGACGCTGCGCTTCCGCGGCCGCGAGATGGCGCACATGGAGCTTGGCATGGAACTGCTCAATCGCGTTCGCGAGGAACTGGCCGTCATCGCCAAGGTCGAGGCCGAGCCGCGGCTTGAAGGCCGCCAGATGCAGATGGTGCTGGCGCCGAAATAAGGCGCCGCCCCGGCAGAAATGCGAGACATGCAAGACGGCAACGAACTTGGAAGCTTTCAGCGTCGCCGGATCGCGGCGCTGTGGATTTTCACAGGGCTTATCGCGCTGGCGCTGCTCTTCACCCGGTCGGCCTGGGCCGACGGGCCGCGGCGCTTCGGCGCGGCAGAACTGATCGTGCTGGCGGGCCTGGCGCTGATCACCGCCGGGATCGCGATCCGCCTGTGGGCCACTCTTTATATCGGCGGGCGCAAATCGTCTTCGCTGGTTCGCCTCGGGCCCTATTCGATGACGCGCAATCCGCTTTATGTCGGTTCCATCGTCGCGGCAGCCGGGGTCGGCGCGCAAACCGGCAGTCTCATCGTCGCGGTCGTCACCGCACTTGTAGCGACGGCAGTCTTCTGGTTCACGATCCTGCGCGAGGAAGGCTATCTGGAAGGCGTCTACGGCGAGGAGTTCCGCTCCTATTGCGCCGCCGTGCCGAGGCTGTGGCCGTCACTGTCGCATTACGTCGAGGAGCCGACATTGAGCGTCGACACGTCGCGGCTTTATCGCACCCTGCGCGACGGCCTCTGGTTCTTCGTGGCGTTTCCCGCCTTCGGGGCGATCGAGTGGCTGCAGCAGGCAGGCTTCATCCCGGTGGTGTTCCGGCTCTATTGAACGGCCGGGCCCTTGCGTTTTTCCTGCGATCCCCTTAAGGAGCCGCGTCCTGAACCGCCCGGCAGGGCATGCCGTGGCGGTTCTTAATGCTGGCCTGCCGGTTTCGTCCCGGCCGGCTGCACATCCCAGGAGAGCAAAATGCCCAAGATGAAGACGAAGTCGGCCGCCAAGAAGCGATTCAAGGTGACCGCGACCGGCAAAGTGAAGTCGGCTGCCGCAGGCAAGCGCCACGGCATGATCAAGCGCACCAACAAGTTCATCCGCGACGCCCGTGGCACGATGGTTCTGGCCGAACCGGACGCCAAGAAGGTGATCACCTATTTCCTGCCCAACGGCTGAACGAGAAGGATGAACTGACATGGCACGCGTCAAGCGCGGTGTTACCGCTCACGCCAAGCACAAGAAGGTCCTGAAAGCCGCCAAGGGTTTCTACGGCCGTCGCAAGAATACCATTCGCACCGCCAAGCAGGCGGTCGAGAAGTCGATGCAGTACGCGACGCGCGACCGTCGCGCCAAGAAGCGCAATTTCCGCGCGCTCTGGATCCAGCGCATCAATGCCGCCGTCCGCGAGCACGGCATGACCTATGGCCGCCTGATCGACGGGCTCAACAAGGCCGGCATCGAGGTCGACCGCAAACTGCTGTCGGACCTCGCCATCGCCGAGCCGGAAGCGTTCGCTGCGCTGGTGGCCAAGGCGAAGGAAGGACTTGAGTATCTCAAGTCGACCACGCCGAACCAGTTTGAAGGCGCTGTCGCCTGAGGCCAGCGCTTCCCGAACGCATTCACGCATGATTTGGGAAACCCGCGCTGGCTAAGCCGGCGCGGGTTTTTCCATGGACCAGGGACCGATCACGACATGTCGACGCACGACACGCTGGAAAAGACCATCCTCGACGACATCGCAGCGGCGGGCGACGAAGCCGCGCTTGAGACCGTGCGCGTCGGCGCGCTCGGCAAGAAGGGATCCGTCTCGGAACTACTGAAGTCTCTCGGCGTCATGAGCCCGGACGAACGACGCACGCAAGGCGCGGCGATCAACCTGCTGAAGGACCGCGTTACAGAAGCGCTCGCAACGCGGCGCGCGGTGCTGAAGGACGCGGCGATCACGGCAAGGCTTGCGGCGGAAAAGGTCGACGTGACGCTGCCGGTTCGCCCCTCGCCGGCGGCCAGCGGCCGCATCCATCCGATCAGCCAGGTGATCGACGAGATCACCGCGATCTTCGCCGATCTCGGCTTCGCCATCGCCGAAGGGCCCGACATCGAGACCGACTACTACAATTTCACCGCGCTCAATTTCCCCGAGGGCCATCCGGCCCGCGAAATGCATGACACGTTCTTCTTCAATGCCGACGAGAAAGGCGAGCGCAAGCTGCTGCGCACGCATACCTCGCCGGTGCAGATCCACACGATGGAGGCGCAACAGCCGCCGATCCGCATCGTCATCCCCGGCAAGACCTATCGCTGCGATTCCGATGCGACGCACTCGCCGATGTTCCATCAGGTCGAGGGCCTCGTCATCGACCGTACGGCCAATATCGCCAACATGAAGTGGGTGCTGGAGGAGTTCTGCAAGGCGTTCTTCGAGGTGCCGAGCGTAACCATGCGCTTCCGCCCGTCCTTCTTCCCCTTCACCGAACCCTCGATGGAGGTCGACATCCAGTGCGACCGGTCGCGGCCGGGCGAGGTACGCTTCGGCGAGGGCTCCGACTGGATGGAAATCCTCGGCTGCGGCATGGTGCATCCGAACGTGCTCAGGAACTGCGGCCTCGATCCCGACGAGTACCAGGGCTTTGCCTGGGGCATGGGCATCGACCGCATCGCCATGCTGAAATACGGCATGCCGGATCTTCGCGCCTTCTTCGACGCCGACGTTCGCTGGCTTTCCCATTACGGCTTCCGCCCGCTCGACATGCCGACGCTGTTCGGCGGTTTGAGCGCGTGAGAGGAGACTGACCGATGAAACTCACCCTCTCCTGGCTCAAAGACCATCTCGACACCGATGCCTCGCTCGCCGAGATCGTCGCCAAGCTGACGGCGATCGGGCTTGAGGTCGAGACCGTCGACGACAAGGCGGCGCTGAAGCCGTTCGTCATCGCTCGCGTGCTGACCGCCGAGAAGCATCCCGACGCCGACAAGCTGCGCGTGCTCACCGTCGACACCGGCAAGGGCGACCCCGTCCAGGTCGTCTGCGGCGCGCCGAACGCGCGCGCCGGCCTCGTTGGCGCTTTCGCAGCGCCCGGCGCCTATGTCCCCGGCATTGATGTCACCCTTTCCGACGGCAAGATTCGCGGCGTGGAATCGCGCGGCATGATGTGCTCAGAGCGCGAGTTGCAATTGTCCGACGAGCACACCGGCATCATTGACCTGCCGGCCGACGCGCCGGTCGGAACCTCGTTCGCTGCCTATGCCGGGCTCGACGATCCGGTCATCGACATCAATTTGACGCCGAACCGGCCCGACTGCACCTCGATTCACGGCATCGCGCGCGACCTCGCCGCCGCCGGAGTCGGACGGCTAAAGACGCCGGCGATCGCCGAGATTGCTGGCGACGGGCCCTGCCCGACCGGCGTGACCATCGAGGACGCGGACCTCTGCCCCGGCTTCGCGCTGCGCCTGGTGCGCGGGGTCAGGAACGGCCACTCGCCGCAATGGATGCAGAAGCGATTGATCGCCATCGGCCTTCGCCCGATCAACGCGCTAGTCGATATCACCAACTACGTCACCTTCGACCGCGGCCGGCCGCTGCACGTGTTCGACTTCGCCAAGGTGAAGGGTAACCTTACGGTGCGGCGCGGGCGCAACGGCGAGAAGGTGCTGGCGCTCGACGGGCGCGAATATGCGCTTTCGCCCGAGAATTGCGTCATCGCCGACGCCGACGGGGTGGAATCGATCGCCGGTGTCATGGGCGGCGAACATTCGGGCTGCGACGAGAACACGACCGACGTGCTGATCGAATCGGCGCTGTGGAACCCGACCAACATCGCGCGCACCGGCCGCGCGCTCGGCATCATCACCGATGCGCGCTATCGTTTCGAGCGCGGCGTCGACCCGGAGTTCATGGTTCCGGGCCTCGAGCTGGCGACGAAGCTGGTGATGGATCTCTGCGGTGGCAAGCCCAGCGAAAAGCTCATCGTCGGCTATGCCGGCCATGAAGCGAAGATCGTGCGTTTTCCGATGTCGGAAGTGAAACGGCTGACCGGCGACGACGTGCCGGTCGCCGAAAGCCGATCGATCCTCGAACGCCTCGGTTTCGAACCGCGCGGCGGCGGCGAAATCATCGACGTCGCGGTGCCGTCCTGGCGTCCCGACGTCGACGGCAAGGCCGATCTGGTGGAAGAAGTCATGCGCATCCGCGGCGAGGACACCATCCTGCCGCGGCCGCTGCCGAGCCTCGGCGCCGTCAACGGCCGCATCCTCACCACGCTGCAGATCCGCACCCGCGCGACGAAACGGGCACTTGCCGCGCGCGGCATGATGGAGGCGGTCACCTGGTCGTTCATCCCGGCACGCCACGCCGAAGCCTTCGGCGGCGGCGCCCCGGAACTGAAGCTCGCCAACCCGATCGCCGCCGAGATGAGCGACATGCGCCCGTCGCTGCTGCCGGGCCTCATCGCCGCCGCGCAGCGCAATGCCGACCGCGGCCACGGCGATGTCGCGCTGTTCGAGGTGTCAGGCGTCTATGAAGGCGACACGCCGGACAAGCAGCGCCGCGCCGCCGCCGGCGTGCGCCGCGGGACCGCCGTGCTCGACGGCGCCGGTCGCCACTGGTCGGGTAATTCCAAGACTGTCGGCGTGTTCGATGCCAAGGCCGATGCGCTCGCGGCGCTCGAAGCCGCCGGTGCGCCGGTGGAGCGCCTGCAGATCGACGCCGGCGGACCGACCTGGATGCACCCGGGCCGTTCCGGCACCATCCGCCTCGGGCCGACGGTGCTCGGCTCGTTCGGCGAATTCCACCCGAGGACGCTGGAGGCGCTCGACGTTTCAGGGCCGCTCGCCGGTTTCGAGGTGTTCGTCGACGCCGTGCCGGAAGGAAAGCGCAAGGCGACGCGGACCAAGCCGAAGCTGACGCTGTCGCCGTTCCAGGCGGTCAGCCGCGACTTCGCCTTTGTGGTCGACCGGAACGTCGAGGCGGGTACGGTGATGAAGGCCGCCGCCGGAGCCGACAAGGCGCTGATTGCCGACGTCGCCGTCTTCGACCTCTATGAGGGTCCGGGCGTCGGCGAAGGGAAAAAATCGCTGGCGCTGGAAGTCACTATCCAGCCGACGGACAAGACGCTTGCCGACGAGGATTTCGAGGCGCTGTCAAAGAAGATCGTCGCGGCCGTCGGCAAGGCGACAGGCGGCGTGTTGCGGGGCTGAATGGATAAACCGCCGCGACCGTTCGCGGCGGGTCGTGCTTTTCATCTAGGCGAGCGCTCAGCGCTTGCCCCAGAGCTCCACGTAAGTGTGGCCCAGGCCGTTGATGCCCTTGCCGTATTCGACATCGACATAGCGGATGTTGCGCTTGCCGCCGTCGAGGTCGATGGTGCGGGTGTGACCGCCCTGCGGAATCCAGACCCGCACCGGGACGTCCTGATGACCGCCATTGGAGAAGCGGACGTCGAGGTCGTAGAAGTACAGGTTGTTGCCGCGCACCTTGAAGCGGATGGAGCGGAACAGGCCGGCGCCGGAGCCAACTTGATAGCGGTCGTGATCGTAGATCGGATTGACCCGTTTGGTTCCGAGCAGAACCCAGGTTGCGGCCTCGGCCGTCGCGGGGACGAGGGGAAGCAGCGCGGCGCCGCCAAGGGCGGTGAGAAAATCGCGTCGATGCATTGTCGGTCTCCTGTCGAGTAACGCTTTGTCATGCGCCCCGAAAGTCGGCCGGCGGCTCCCACCACCGTGCGGACGTTGTAACACAGGCTCTCCGTCCGCGTGTGAACATTCTAACGCTGCCGCTGAACCGCGGCTGAACGAATTCAGTCATTATTACGGCAACTGAACGGGTGCCGCACCTTCAACTGCTGTCACCCCCAAGATGGTCGGCGCGGATGCGCGCCATCAGGCGGCGCGGATCGAGGCGCTGGCGCGTGCGCTCGAAACCGGCCAGCGGCGCCAGTTCCCGACGCCAGCGATCGAGGTTGCGGGCATCGCGCAGTTTGGCGATGTCGTCGATAATGGCCACCGGCAAGCCGGCATAAAGCGGATCGAGCGACGACCGCTTCACGATGACGATCGATCCGAGATAAAGCGCCTCCCATGTGCGATGGCAGTCGAGCCCGTTGCCGGCCAGGCTGAGCACGAAGGGGGCCGCGGCGTAGCGGCGCCAGATCGCTCGCTGACCGACGCGCCGGGTTTGCATATCGACATGCGTGCAGCCGGCAAGGATGCGCATGGCCTCGCGCCGGTCGTCCGATCCGGGGGTGAGACCGATGTCGCAAAAGACCCTGGGAGGCTGTTCGCCCGGCGGCCGGCGGGCGGCAGCGATCGCTTCAAGATCGCGCAACAACGCGTTCGGGCTTGAGAATGGGCGCGGCGTGTGCAGGTCGAGGCCGATCGGGAACGGCTTCAGCTTCGGACCGCCGGAGCCGTCATGGTTCTGCGTGTACCACGCGCGAAGATACGGCGATGCCAGCAAGGCTGTCACCGTTGTCGGGCGCAGGCCGGAGGGCACGGTCTCGTCGCCGTCCGTGGTGACGAGGACAAAGGGGCGCTTCACGGTCGCAAGCGCTGTATCGACAAACCGGTCGAGATCGTTGTCCTCGCCGATGCGGGTGCGGGTGCCGAGGCGAAGCCACACCAGACCGTGTGCGCCGGCGTAATGGGCGCGAAAGAAGGCCGCGTCGCGGACCGATTCCGTCGGCGCCAGCCAGTAGTCCTCCGGTCCGCGGATATCGCAGAGGCGGGCAATGCCCTTCGACCACAAGAGCGGCATCGCGTCGTCGAAATCGCGCGCGCGGAAAGTCGGTTGCGCAAGCCGAAACCGAATGTCCCTGATCGTGCGCCGCAGACCCATGCCGCGAACTTCCCCTTCCCGCCCGCCGGGTTGACCGGCCTTGCCATGCAACGGGGGCTCTTGTAGCACCTCGATCCGGCGCGCCAAATCCGCGACACGCCAAAGACGACAGTCCGGGGAGAAAACGTCATGTTCCGCTGGGGTATCCTGTCGACCGCGAAAATCGGCCGCGAGCACTTCATTCCCGCGGTCACGCAATCCGGCAATGGCGTCATCGCCGCCATCGCCAGCCGTGACCTCTCCAAGGCGCGCGCGCTCGCGGAAAAGGTCGGCGCGCCGCACGCCTTCGGCTCCTACGAGGAGATGCTGGGGTCGGATGCGATCGACGGCGTCTACATTCCGCTGACCACCGACGCCCATGTCGAATGGACGATCAAGGCCGCCGACGCCGGCAAGCACGTGCTGACCGAAAAGCCGATCGCCCTGAAGGCGGCTGAAATCGACAGCCTGATCGCCGCGCGCGACCGCAATCGCGTCGTCGTCTCGGAGGCGTTCATGGTGACCTATCATCCGCAATGGCTGAAGGTGCGCGAGCTGATCGCCGCCGGCGCCATCGGCCAGCTTCGCCAGGTCGACGCGGCGTTCACCTATTTCAACGTCGATCCCGACAACATGCGCAACCGGCCGGAGCTCGGCGGCGGTGTCATCCCGGACATCGCCGTCTACCCGACGGTGACGACGCGGTTCGCCACGGGCATGGAGCCGAAGCGGCTGCAGGCAACGGTCGACTACGATCCCGCGTTCGGAACGGACCGCTATGCCAGCGTGCGCGCCGATTTCGGTTCGTTCGAACTGACCTTCTACATCTCGACCCAGCTCGCCAACCGGCAGACGATCGCCTTCCACGGCGACAAGGGTTTTGTCGAGGTCTCCTCGCCGTTCAATTCAAACCTCTATGAGGGCGACGAGGTGCGCCTGCACGACGCCGGACATCGGACAACGCACGTCTTCCGCTTCACCGGCGTCAACCAGTACCGGCTGGAGGCGGAGGCTTTCGTTCGGGCGACCCGCGGCGAGGGCGAGGTGATGTCGCTGGAATCGTCGAAGCTCAACCAGCGCGTCATCGACGCGATCTACGCGGCGGGCAAGAGCGGCGGCTGGGAGACGGTGTAGGTTACCACCAGACGCCGCCGCGGCGCACGCGGATGCGCGGGCTGCCCTCGGGGTAATGCAGGCTTTCATCCCTGCAGGGCGCGGCATCGCCGACCAGCGACAGTGCCAGCGGCTCGCGCATGCGGATGCGCGGTACCGACGAGGCGCGGCGCACCAATTCGCCGGAGACTGGCGGCAAAGGCCCTCCGGGCTCGCCCTTCAGCGCCATCAGCCGGGCAACGCGCTCCTCGGTGACCGGATGGGTGCGCAGGATCGACGGATCGGGAATGCGGCCGCCGGGCAGGACAAGGCCTTCCCATTGCCGGCGCTGCGCCTGCTCCAGCTTCATCAGCGCCGAGGCAAGGCCATCGGGATCGCCAGTCAGCGCAACGGCGTTGAGGTCGGCATCGAACTCGCGGGTGCGCGACAGGGCCATCTGCAACAGGCCGCCGATGGTCGGCGCGAACATCATCAGCGCGATGGCAAGCCAGGGCACGCGCGCCTCGAAGCCGCCGGCAAGGCCGACAATGTTGAAAATCAGCGTGACAAAGCCGAACGTCGACAGCGCCGAGGTATAGCGCGACACCATGTCGGCGAAGGCCATGACCTTGATGTCCTCGTTGGCGACATGGGATATCTCATGCGCCATGACGCCGGCGAACTCGCGCGGGGTCAGCCGGCGCGCCAGCGCATCGGTGATGGCAACGACAGCCTCGTCGCGGCGACCCACGGCGAACGCGTTCATCAGTTCGGAGGGAACCACATAGAGCTGAGGCGCCCTCGGCAGGCCGGCGCGCCTCGCCAGTTCGGCGACGATATCGACGCCGACGGGAAACTCGTCCGGTGAGACCGGCCGCGCCTTGTACATCGTCAGCACCATACGCGGGCTCACCCGCAGCGCCATCACCATCGAGACAACGCCGAAAAGCACGGCCCAGACGACGCCGGAAACGCCGCCGAAGGCATAGGCGGTGACCGCCAGAAGGGCGAGGCTGCCGCCGGCCAGCAACCAGGTGTGGAGCGTATTGAGCCAGCGGTGGCGGCGCTGTTCGACGAGATCGAGTTCCATTCCGTCAATATGGGGGATGGAAACGCATTTGCCGAGTCGATCCGCGCGCAAGAACCCGGCTGCAACTTGCGTCGTGAAAGGCCCGTCCTTATATACGCCGCGACCCCGGGAACGGGCCGGCCGAAGCGCCGGAAACGCCCGGGAACAAGACAGTACAGGGACCGCCCCACAACGCCTCGAGCAGGGTCCGGGCGGATCGCCGAAAGGAGACGACATCATGGCCAAAGTCATTGGCATCGATCTGGGAACGACCAACTCCTGCGTCGCCGTCATGGACGGCAAGGACGCGAAGGTCATCGAGAATTCCGAAGGCGCGCGCACCACGCCCTCCATCGTTGCCTTCAGCGGCGACGGCGAGCGCCTCGTCGGCCAGCCGGCCAAGCGCCAGGCGGTCACCAATCCGGAAGGCACGGTCTTCGCGGTCAAGCGCCTGATCGGACGGCGCTACGACGATCCGATGGTCGAAAAGGACAAGAAGCTGGTGCCCTACAAGATCGTGGGCGGCAGCAACGGCGACGCCTGGGTCGAGGCGGGCGGCAAGAAATACTCGCCCTCGCAGATCTCGGCGATGACGCTGCAGAAGATGAAGGAAACGGCGGAAGCCTATCTTGGCGAAAAGGTCGAGCAGGCCGTCATCACCGTTCCGGCCTATTTCAACGACGCCCAGCGCCAGGCAACCAAGGATGCCGGCAAGATCGCCGGCCTTGAGGTGCTGCGCATCATCAACGAGCCGACGGCGGCGGCGCTCGCCTACGGCCTCGACAAGAAGGAAGGCAAGACCATCGCGGTCTATGACCTCGGCGGCGGCACCTTCGACATCTCGGTGCTGGAAATCGGCGACGGCGTGTTCGAGGTGAAGTCGACCAATGGCGACACCTTCCTCGGCGGCGAGGATTTCGACATGCGCCTCGTCAGCTATCTCGCCGACGAGTTCAAGAAGGACCAGGGCATCGACCTGCGCGGCGACAAGCTCGCCTTGCAGCGCCTGAAGGAAGCGGCCGAGAAGGCCAAGATCGAGCTCTCCTCGTCCGCGCAGACCGAGATCAACCTGCCGTTCATCACGGCCGACGCCTCCGGGCCGAAGCACCTGACGATGAAGCTCACCCGCGCCAAGTTCGAGGCGCTGGTCGACGACCTCGTGCAGAAGACGGTCGCACCCTGCAAGGCGGCGTTGAAGGATGCGGGCCTCAAGCCGGGCGAGATCGACGAAGTTGTCCTCGTCGGCGGCATGACCCGCATGCCCAAGATCCAGGAAGTGGTGAAGCAGTTCTTCGGCAAGGAGCCGCACAAGGGCGTCAACCCCGACGAGGTGGTGGCGATCGGCGCGGCGATCCAGGCCGGCGTGCTCAAGGGCGACGTCAAGGACGTCCTGCTGCTCGACGTCACCCCGCTGTCGCTCGGCATCGAGACGCTCGGCGGCGTGTTCACCCGCCTCATCGAGCGCAACACCACGATCCCGACCAAGAAGGGGCAGGTGTTCTCCACCGCCGACGACAATCAGTCGGCCGTGACCATCCGCGTCTTCCAGGGCGAGCGCGAAATGGCGGCGGACAACAAGCTGCTCGGCCAGTTCGATCTCGTCGGCCTGCCGCCGGCGCCGCGCGGCGTGCCGCAGATCGAGGTGACCTTCGACATCGACGCCAACGGCATCGTGCAGGTCTCGGCCAAGGACAAGGGCACCGGCAAGGAGCAGCAGATCCGCATCCAGGCCTCGGGCGGTCTGTCCGACGCCGATATCGAGAAGATGGTCAAGGACGCCGAGAGCCATGCCGAGGACGACAAGAAGCGCCGCGCCGTGGTGGAGGCCCGCAACCAGGCGGAAGCGCTCGTCCATTCCTCGGAGAAGTCGCTGAAGGAATATGGCGACAAGGTTTCCGAGGCTGACCGCGACGCCATCTCCGAGGCCATCGCGGCCTTGAAGACGGCGGCCGAGGGCGATGACGTCGACGCCATCAAGGAGAAGACCGACAAGCTGGCGGAAGTCTCCATGAAGCTTGGCCAGGCGATGTACGAGGCCGCCCAGGCAAGCCAGGCCGAGGCGGATGCCCGGGCCGACGCCGAGAAGGCCGGCGAGGACGTGGTCGACGCCGAGTTCGAGGAAGTCGACGACGACAAGAAGAAGTCGGCCTGATCGGACGACAAGGCGAAGGATGCGCAGGCGGCCAATTGGCCGCCTGTCTTTCTTTCTACTGTCCTGTCCTGATGCGCCGCACCAGTTGAGTGTCGCTGTTGCCGGGCTTGTCCTGCAGGATCAGCAGGCTGCCGTCGGGCTCCGTCTGCACCAGTTCGACGCCGTCAAGTTCACCGATCGCACTGTCGCCGTCGCGGCTCCCCTTCAGCGCGTTTCCGAAAATGCGCGTTAGGAGCGGTTCCGCGCCGGCCCGTATGAGCACATTGCCGTCCGGGAAGTAGAGCCGTCCCTTCGCATCCGCTCCGCCAGGATAGCGCCCTTCGACCGGTATCCGGTGTTGCCACGGCGAAGTGCCGGTCTTGCGGTCGATTTCGCGCGTCTCCCAGGTTCTGGAAGGCCGGTCGGGGTCGTCGTCCGCGAATCCGGAGAACCCGACGATGAGCCGCTCGCCGATACGGTAGGCGAAGGACGTGGCCGCTTCTGTGTCCTCGGCGAGAACCATCATTGTCCAGCGACCGTCGTCACGCCGGAATCGCACCGCATTGGTGCGATGTTCCCGCTCGTCGAACGTCGCGACAAACTCGTCAGGTCCATACGCCGCGATCGACCGCAACAGGACACGCGGCGACGGTCGCGGCCAGGTCGCATGCGATACGATCGTCTCGGGCTTCCCTTCCGCGGGCCCGAAAATCACCACGATCGTCCCGGTCCCGGGATCGTAGACCGATTCCGCGGCAAAGATCGTGCCGTCCGGGGCGAAAGCGGAAGCTCGCTGCGCCCAAAGTCCTTCAAGAAACCGCGGGCTGGGCGTGACCACGTTGGCGGTGGCCGGGACCTGCGCGATCGTTTCGACCGTTGCCTCAGCCCACTCCGGTGCGGCCGAATAGGCATCGATCTGCTCACGCCGGATCGATTGCAGGTGCTTGTCAAAGACTTCGCCAAGGGGCGGCAGTTCGGCTGAGAGCAGTGCCTCGTAGCGCGTGAAAAAGGCGGAGGCATAGGCCTGCATGCGGTCCGGTGCCGGCTGATCGATGGCGATGATCTCGCACCGCGCCTCGAGTGCCGGGTAATCTGCGGCGGCGACCCTGTACTGTTTCGGGATCGAGGCTCCCATTTGCGTCACCAGTTCGAGATAGCGTGCCTTCCAGCGGGCGAAATCGGCGTCGCGGGCTGCTTCGTCCTGCAGGATGGCCGCCGTCAATCGATCGGCATGGTATTCGCGGCAGTTGACGTCGTAGTCGTGCCGCATGTTGTGATCGAAATCATAGCGGTAGGTGATCGCGTGCGCGCTCTCGTGCGTTGCCAGAAGCCACTGGTTGAACCGCGCGATTTCCAGCGCTTCCTGCGCCGAAACGAAGAACGTATCGGGAGTCCAGTTGCCGTCGGTCAGCACCGCGCTCCAGGTCGTCCAGTAGCTGGCAACCTCTTCCGGCTTCGGCAGGTCACCGACGACAATCCGGTAGTCGAACGGATCGTAGTACCAGAATGTCGTCGTATAAGGCTCGATATCCCATGTGATCCAGTCGGCCCAGGAAAGACCGTGGCGTTTGTAGAGGGCGACGACCTCGCCGATCACATCCTGCATTGTCCCGGTTTTGATCGCATCGCGCGGCGAAGCCATGACCTTCCCGCAACACAGGGAAAGCAATGACGCCACCGCGAGTGTCACCGCGAGACCGCGCTTGCGCGTAGCCGGCTCGTTCGAACCTGCCGCCATCGCCCTTTCTCCGTTCCCCGCCGAAATCCCGCACCGGACTATGGCAAAATTGATGTGTATTTCCTATGTCAGCGCAACGTCAGGTCTGTTGCGGGCACTGCCGGGAAGAAAACAGGCAAGACCGAACGGAAGCACCGCGGAATGTCGAAAAGGGACTACTACGAAATTCTCGGCGTCGAGAAAGGCGCAGACGAGGCCGCGCTGAAATCGGCTTTCCGCAAGAAGGCGATGGGCTGCCATCCCGACCGGCATCCCGGCGACGCCGAGGCGGAAAAAAAATTCAAGGAGTTGAACGAGGCCTACCAAGTCCTGTCGGACGCGCAGAAGCGCGCGGCCTATGATCGCTACGGCCACGGCGCCTTCGAGAACGGCGGCATGGGTGGCGGCGGGTTCTCCGGTTTCGGCGCCGGTGCCGGCGGCTTCGCCGACATCTTCGAGGACATCTTCGGCGAGATGATGGGCGGGCGGGCGCGCCGCAACCCGACCGGGCGCGAGCGCGGCGGCGACCTGCGCTACAATATGGAGATCGACCTCGAGGAAGCCTATAATGGCAAGACGGCGCAAATCCGGGTGCCGACGACGGTCTCCTGCGAGCCGTGTTCGGGTACGGGCGCCAAGCCGGGCACCAGCCCGACGACCTGCGCGATGTGCAGCGGGTCGGGTCGGGTACGCCAATCCTCCGGCTTCTTCGCGGTGGAACGCACCTGTCCGTCCTGCAACGGCCTCGGCCAGACCATCAAGGACCCTTGCCCGAAGTGCTCGGGCGCGGGGCGCGTGCGCCAAGAGCGCTCGCTGTCCGTCAACATTCCCGCCGGCATCGAGGACGGTACGCGCATCCGCATCGGCAATGAGGGCGAAGCTGGCCTGCGCGGCGGGCCGAATGGCGACCTCTACATCTTCCTGTCGGTCAAGCCGCACGACATCTTCCAGCGCGAAGGATCCGACCTCTATTGCCGGGTGCCGATCTCGATGACCACCGCCGCGCTCGGCGGGGCTTTCGAGGTGGCGACGCTCGACGGCGCCAAGACGCGCGTGAAGGTTCCGGAAGGAACGCAGGCCGGCAAGCAGTTCCGCCTGAAAGGCAAGGGCATGCCGGTCATGCGCCAGGCGCAGATGGGCGACCTCTACATCCAGGTCGAGGTGGAGACGCCGCAGAACCTGTCGCGACGCCAACGTGAATTGCTTGAGGAGTTCGAGCAGCTTTCGTCGAAGGAGAACAGCCCGCAATCGAGCGGTTTCTTCAACAAGTTCAAAGATTTTTTCGGCCTGACAGGGGATTGACCTTGCGTCGGGCGACGCCAGCGCCGACAAGCAGGCCGTTCCAACAGCGGGGATTTGCCAGGTGAACGCCAGACCGCATATCCGCTTCCCCGGCTTCGACCGGCGCCTGCGCAAGCTGCGCGGAGCTCTTATGGCGCGGTTCGGAGACGAGCTGAAATTCCTGCGCACCATGATCGACGAGCCGCGTTCCGTGGGTGCGATCCTGCCGACCGGGCCTGGCGTGGCCCGACAGATGGCCGGCGTCGCCGACGTCGGCAGCAAACTCCGCATCCTTGAGCTTGGCCCCGGGACCGGCGTCATCACCCGAGCGATCCTCGCGCGCGGGATTGCGCCCGAGCGGCTCGTTTGCGTGGAATATTCGCCCGATTTCGCCCGCCACATCCGCGTCGCCTTTCCGGGTGTCACGGTGATCGAGGGCGACGCATTCGATCTCGCGGCAACGCTGGGGCCGGCGGCGACCGAAACATTCGACAGCGTCGTTTCCGCCCTTCCTTTGCTCAACTTTCCGCTCGAGCAGCGGGTCGCACTGATCAACGACCTGCTGAAACGCATTCCGGCGGGTCGGCCGATCGTGCAGTTCTCCTACGGGCCGAAGCCACCGGTTGCCGCCCGACGCGGCCAGTTTTCGGTGGAACGCCACGCAGTCGTCCTTAAAAACGTGCCGCCGGCGCAGATCTGGATCTACCGCAGGGCGTCCGACGCCGCCTGACCGGAGGAACGCCATGCTCATCCCGAGAATCCTTGTCTTCAACGGCTCCAACCGCAGCGGATCGCTGTCGGGCAAGGTGGCAGACAATGCGGCTCGGGTCCTCGCGCTTGCCGGAGCCGACGTAACGCGCATCGCATTGGCCGACTATCCGCTGCCGATCATGGACGAGGACCTTGAAAGCCAGAAAGGCATTCCGGACAACGCGGTAAAGCTCGCGCGGCTGATCGCACACCACGACGGCGTGCTGGTGGCAACGCCGGAATACAACGGCTCCATCCCGCCGCTGCTGAAGAACGTGATCGACTGGGTCAGTCGCGTCAGCCGGGACGGCGCGCGGCCGTTGAAACCCTATCCGGGCAAGGCTTTTGCGCTGTGCTCGTCGTCGAACGGACCGTTCGCGGGTATCCGCGCCATCAATCACCTGCGCGCGGTGCTGGTGCATGTCGGCTGCGAGGTGGTTTCTCCGCAATGCTCGGTGGCGCGGGCGCAGGAGGCCTTCGACGATGCCGGCGAATTCCACGATCCGCGCTCGCGCGAGGTCATGGGTTCCGTCTGCGAGACGCTGATGGAACGGGCGCGCATATTGTCGACGCGGGTGGACGGCTGAGACGCTCCTTCCCGCGAGGCCTTTTCGCGCCGTCGCCCTCATGCCATGGGTCAGGAAGAAATGTTTTTCCCGGGAGACGCCGATGACTGACGCCTCAAAACGCCTGATCGTTGCTCTCGACGTGCCGACGACCGCCGAGGCCGAGGCGATCATCGCCGAGCTCAGCCCGACCGTCTCCTTCTTCAAGATCGGCTACCAGCTTGCCTTTGCCGGCGGACTGGACCTGGCGAGCGATCTGGCGCGGGAGGGCAAATCGATCTTCCTCGACATGAAACTGCTCGATATCGACAACACGATCGAGAAGGGGGTCGAAAACGTCGTGCGCATGGGCGTCACCATGCTGACACTTCACGCCTATCCCAGGGCGATGCGCGCGGCAGTCAAGGCCGCTGCCGGCTCCGGCCTCACGCTTCTCGGCGTCAGCGTGCTCACGTCGATGGACGCCGCCGACCTGCGCGACGCTGGCTATTCCCTTGACCCTGTGGGGCTCGTAGCCTTGCGCGCGCGTCAGGCGAAGGACGCCGGCATGGGCGGCTTGGTCTGCTCGGCCGAGGAGGCGGAAGCGGTGCGCCGCATCGTCGGGCCCGATATGGCGGTGGTGACGCCGGGTATCCGTCCCGCTGGCGCCGACAAGGGCGACCAGAAGCGCGTCATGACCCCGGCGCAGGCCATCCGGTCCGGCGCCTCGCACCTTGTCGTCGGCCGCCCGATCACGGCAGCGGTTGACAGGCGCGCCGCGGCGGAAAAAATCCTTGCCGAAATCGCCGGCGCCTGAGGGAGGACATCATGGCCAAGGGATACTGGATCGCCCATGTGAATGTGCGCGATCCCGAGCGTTATAAGGACTATGTGGCGGCTGCCAAACCCGCCTTCGAGAAATTCGGGGCGCGGTTCCTCGCGCGCGGCGGAAATTACAGGACGCTCGAAGGCAAGGATCGCGCGCGCAACGTCGTCATCGAGTTTCCGACGCTGCAGCATGCCGTGGATTGCTACAATTCGCCGGAATACGAGGTCGCGCGGGCCATCCGCCATACCGTCGCCGAAGCCGACATGGTGGTCGTCGAAGGCTTCGACTGAGACGGCCGCGCCGGCCGACGCTGCGTTGATTCATGCGGTCTTCGCCCATCGGTCTATTGCAATGCAGCAAAAGCCGGTTAACCTGTTGCGCAACGCAAAAGGGCCGGGGATCGGTAAAGGCGCCCGCCCGCAAGGGGGACAGGCATGTATTATCGTCTCTATGAGATGAACCACGCACTGTTGCAGCCGTGGCGCGCGGTGGCCGATGCCACGCGGCTTTTCTACCGCAATCCGCTCAATCCGCTCTCGGCGACCCAATTCGGCCGATCGATCGCCGCGGCGGCGGAATTGTTCGAGCGCACCACGCGCGTCTATGGCAAGCCGTCCTTCGGACTCCCGGAAACGCAGGTCGACGGCAAGACCGTCGCGGTGGAGGAGAAGATCGTCTGGCGGCGCCCGTTCTGCGGCCTCATCCATTTCGAACGCGACCTGCCGGCAAGCCGAGTACCTGATCCGAAGATCCTGCTGGTCGCGCCGATGTCCGGCCACTACGCCACACTGCTGCGCGGCACGGTGGAGGCCATGCTGCCGCATGCCGACGTCTACATCACCGACTGGGCCGATGCGCGGACGGTGCCGCTATCCGACGGGCATTTCGACCTCGACGACTACGTCGACTACGTGATCGACATGCTGCACCTGCTCGGGCCGGACACGCATGTCATGGCGGTCTGCCAACCGTCAGTGCCGGTCTTTACCGCCGTTTCGCTGATGGAATCGCGCGGCGAGCGCAATGCGCCGTCGTCGATGATCCTGATGGGCGGGCCGATCGACACGCGGGTCAACCCGACGGCGGTCAACAAGCTGGCCGAGGAAAAGGGCATCGAGTGGTTCCGCGACAATGTCATCATGCAGGTGCCGTGGCCGCATCCCGGCGTCATGCGCGACGTCTATCCCGGGTTCCTGCAGCTCTCGGGCTTCATGGGCATGAACCTCGACCGGCACATCATCGCCCACAAGGATTTCTTCCTGCACCTCGTCAAGAACGATGGCGATTCGGCGGAAAAGCATCGCGAGTTCTACGATGAATATCTGGCGGTGATGGATCTGACGGCCGAATTCTATCTGCAGACGGTCGATACCGTCTTCGTGCGCCACGCCCTGCCGAAGGGCGAGATGATGCACCGGGGCGAGCTTGTGGACCCGGGCGCCATCCGCAACACGGCGTTGATGACGATCGAAGGCGAGAACGACGACATTTCCGGCGTCGGCCAGACCGAGGCGGCCCAGCGCCTGTGCGTCAACCTGCCCGACCATTTGCGCATGCACTGGCTGCAGCCGGCCGTCGGCCACTATGGCGTGTTCAACGGCTCGCGCTTCCGCCGCGATATCGTGCCGAGGATTGTCGACTTCATCCGTGCGACGCACAAAAGCGCCCGCAAGCCCCGGCTCGTGGCCGGCAGCCGCGGAGCAAAGTGACGCCAATTATTCCTTGCGCGGAATGCTGAGGCCGCGCTGGGCGGCCGGCTTCTCCAGGCAGCGGTCCAGCCAGTCGGCGACGGCGGGAAATTCACCGAGGCCGAGCACCTCCTCGGCCTCGTAGCCGGTCGAGAGCGAGCGCACCCACGGGAAGGTTGCGATGTCGGCAATGGTCCAGTCGTCGCCCACCAGCCAGGATCGCTCGGCAAGGCGCTGATCGAGAACGCCGAGCAGGCGGCGGGTTTCGTCGCGATAACGGTTATAGGGGCGCTTGTCGTCGATCTCGCGGCCGGCGAATTTGTGGAAGAAGCCGAACTGCCCGAACATCGGGCCGATGCCGCCCATCTGGAAGAACAGCCAGGTGATGGTTTCCCAGCGCGCCGCCGGTTCGGACGGGATCAGCCGGCCGGTCTTCTCGGCCAGATAAAGCAGGATGGCGCCGGATTCGAACAGGCCGATCGGGCGCCCGCCCGGACCGTCCGGGTCGATGATCGCCGGGATCTTGCCATTCGGATTGAGCGACAGGAATTCCGGTGTCTTCTGGTCGTTCGAGGCAAAATCGATGCGATGCGGCTCGTAGGCGAGCCCAAGCTCCTCAAGCGCGACCGCGACCTTGATGCCGTTGGGCGTCGGCAGCGAATAGAGCTGGATATGGTCGGGCCGCGAGGCCGGCCAGCGCTTCGTGATCGCAAATTCCGAAAGGTCGGCCATCGTTGTTCTCCCTCGCCGTTCCGCAAGACATATGTGCCGCAATGGGCCGGTGCAACTGCCACCTCAAATGGCCTTGACGGCGACCACCGCGTTGGTGCCGCCGAAAGCGAAGGCATTCGATATGGCCGCCCGCACCGGCCGCTCCCGGGCAATATTCGGCGTCACGTCGAGGTCGCATTCGGGGTCCGGCGTCGTGAAGCCCATGGTCGGCGGGACAATTCCCTCGCGAACCGCATTGACGCAGGCAATGAACTCCAGCGCGCTTGAGGCGCCGAGACAGTGGCCGTGCATCGACTTGGTGGAGGACACCGAGAGACGGTCGGCGTCGGCGCCGAACACGCGGCGGATCGCAGCCGTCTCGATGGAATCGTTGGCCTTGGTGCCGGTGCCGTGGGCATTGATGTAGTCGATATCGCCGGGCTCGAGCCCTGAATCGGCAAGGCAGGCGCGCATGGCGGCCGCGGGGCCTTCGACGGTCGGCGAAACGATGTCGCTGGCGTCGGCGGAAAGGCCAACCCCGGCAAGTTCGGCGAGGATCGGCGCTCCGCGCGCGGTAGCATGGTCAAGCGTTTCCAGGACAGCGATGCCGGCGCCCTCGCCAATCAACAGCCCGTCGCGGTCGGCCGAAAACGGACGAACCGTGCCGCGCGACAGCACGCGCAGTGCCTCCCAGCCCTTCAAGATGCCGTAGATGATCGGGGTTTCCGTGCCGCCGGCGAGCATGACGTCGGCGCGCCCGGCCGCGATCTGGTCCACCGCGGCCGCGATGGCATGGTTGCCGCTGGCACACGCCGACGTGACGCCGAACACCGGCCCGCGCGGCCCGTGGATCATGGAAATCTGCGCCGCCGGCGCCGACGTCATCACCCGCGGCACCGTCAGGATCGGCGCGCGCGGCTTTCCCTCCAGCAGGATGCTGCGATAGGTTTCCTCGACTGTCTGGAAGCCGGTGATGCCGACGCCGACGACGGCGCCGACACGGTCGGCATTGTCGGGTCCGATGGCAAGACCCGCATTGGCGAGCGCCTCGCGCGCGGCCATGACGGCCAGCAGGCTGAAACGATCGATCGTCGAAAGGCGCCGCGGATCAATGCCGGATTCCGGAAGCTCCCGGATCTCGGCGCCGATGCGGTTCCGCAACTCGTGCAAGGGGGTTGTGGTAATCTCGCCGATCCCGACGACCCCGGCCTTCATGGCCTCCCAGATGGCGGCTGCGCTGGTGCCGAGGGAGCAAAGCCCTCCCAGACCGGTGACCACAATGCGCGGACGGGCCATCTCAGCCCTTGTCGGCGATGAGCTGGCGGACGGCGGCGGTAATGTCGGCGACGGTCTTCAGGTTCGCCCACGCCTCGGCCGTGTTCATGTCGATTTCGATGCCGTGGGCGTCTTCCAAGTCGAAGATGATCTCGGCCAACTCGATGGAGAAAATATCGAGCTTGGCCAGCTCGGTCTCCATCGTGACCGACTCTTCCGGCACCCTCGCCGCCTTGGCGATGATGGTAATGATTTCGGTATCGAGCGTATCCATTGAAGCTCCGCTTTTCACGAAGCTTTTCAGAAATTTCAGCCCGCCTGTCCATGAAAAAATGGATCGGACGACCGTTTGCCGGCCGTCCGATCGTGAAGTCCCGCCTTTTCGACCCCCGTCAGGCGGCAACTTCGGCTGGTGGTTCCTTGGCACCGGTCATGAAGGCCACCGCGTCGGACATGGAATACTCGCGCGGATTGATCACGCACAGGCGCCGCCCGAGGCGATGGATGTGGATGCGATCGGCCACCTCGAAGACATGCGGCATGTTGTGGCTGATCAGCACGATCGGCAGGCCGCGTCGCTTGACGTCGAGGATCAGCTCGAGCACGCGGCGCGATTCCTTGACGCCGAGCGCGGCCGTCGGCTCGTCCATGATGACGACCTTTGAGCCGAAGGCAGCGGCGCGCGCCACTGCCACGCCCTGGCGCTGGCCGCCCGAAAGCGTCTCGACCGCCTGGTTGATGTTCTGGATGGTCAGCAGGCCGAGTTCGGTGAGCTTGTCGCGGGCCGTCTTTTCCATCGCCTTGCGGTCGAGCATCTTGAAGACCGACCCGAGCGGGCCGGGCTTGCGGATCTCGCGCCCCATGAACATGTTGTCGGCAATCGAGAGAGCCGGCGATAGCGCCAGATTCTGGTAGACGGTCTCGATGCCGGCGGCGCGGGCGTCGATGGGCGAACGGAAGTTCACCACCTTTCCTTCCAGGCGGATTTCGCCCTCGTCCGGGATGACCGCACCGGCAATGGCCTTGATGAGGGTCGACTTGCCGGCGCCGTTGTCGCCGATGACCGCCAGGATTTCGCCGGGCATCAGGTCGAAGTCGGCGTTGTCGAGTGCCGTGACGCGGCCGTAACGCTTGACGAGGCGGCGTCCCGTGAGGATCGGCTGGGTGGCGGGAGTGGCTGAATTCATGGTCATGGCGATCACCCTGCAACCTTTCTGATCCACTGATCGACGGCGACGGCCGAGATGATGAGGACGCCGATGAGGAGGTACGTCCACTGCGGGTCGGTTCCGACCAGGCGCAGGCCGAGCTGGAATACACCGACGATAAGGGCGCCGAACAGCATGCCGAGAATGGAGCCGCGGCCACCGAACAGCGAGATGCCGCCGATCACCACCGCGGTAATGGATTCGATGTTGGCGAATTGCGCCGAAGTCGGCGAGACCGATCCGAGGCGGCCGATCAACGCCCAGCCTGCGAGCGCGCAGATGAGACCCGAAAGCACATAGACCGAGATCAGCGTGCCCTGCACGTTGACGCCAGCCAGTTCGGCCGCGTCCGGGTCGTCGCCGACAGCGTAGACGTGGCGGCCCCAGGCGGTGTGGTTGAGCACGTAGTGGAGGACCAGGACGAGGGCAACCATGGCGATAGCGCCAAGCGTCAGCACGGCGCCGCCGAACTTGACCGAATAGCCGAACAGCTGCAGCAGCGGGGCGTTGGCCTCGATGTCCTGACTGCGAATGGTCTCGTTGGCGGAATAGAGGAAGTTTGTCGCCAGGAAAATCTGCCAGGTGCCCAGCGTGACGATGAAGGGCGGCAGCTTCCACCTCGATACCAGAAGGCCGTTGATGTAGCCGGCGAGCGCACCGGCGGCGAAGCCGCAGAGAATGGCAAGCGGCGTTGGAAAGCCGTAGCGGAACACGAACTGACCCATGACGACCGAGGTCAGGACCGTGATTGCGCCGACCGAAAGGTCGATACCGGCGGTCAGGACCACCAGCGTTTGCGCGGCGCCGACGATGCCGACGATGGCGACCTGCTGGAGAATCAACGTCAGCGCGAACGGCGAAAAGAACTTAGAGCCGAGAACCAGCCCGAAAATGATGATCGAACTGACAAGAACGATCAGCGGCACGCCGGCCGGATTGGCATGCAGCAGGTGCTGAATTCGTTCGAGCGCTGCTTTCTCTTTCGTTTCAAAGGAGGCCACTGTCGTCGGACTCGACGTCAGAACCTTTTCAAACTCCTGCGGACCCGTCGACATGGCTTCCTCCCGCCGATACCAATCGCTGGTGTGGAAGGGGCGGTCGGAAGACCGCCCCTCCGGCTTTCACATGATCATTGCGACAAATGAGCCGCGATCAACCCCAGCAGAGCTCCAGGCCCTTCTTGGAGTCGATGGACTCGACGCCAGCGGCCGGCTTGTCGGTGATCAGCGTCACGCCCGTATCGAAGAAATTCTTGCCTTCGGTCGGGGCCGGCTTGGTGCCGTCCTTGGCGTAGGCGGCAATCGCCTCGATGCCCTTGGAGGCCATCAACAGCGGATATTGCTGCGAGGTGGCGCCGATGACCCCGCCTTCGACGTTCTTGACGCCCGGGCAGCCGCCGTCGACGGAGACGATGAGAACATCCTTCTCCTTGCCGACAGCCTTGAGCGCCTCGTAGGCGCCGGCGGCGGCCGGTTCGTTGATGGTGTAGACGACGTTGATGCCGGCATCCTTCTGCAGGCAGTTCTCCATCGCCTTGCGGCCACCTTCCTCGTTACCCGACGTGATGTCGTGGCAAACGTTGCGGGCGTCGGACTCGTCACCGATCTTGGCAGCGTCGGCGGTGTCGATGCCGAAGCCCTTCATGAAGCCCTGGTCGCGCAGAACGTCGACCGTCGGCTGGCTCTCGGCGAGGTCGAGATAGGCGATCTTGGCATCCTTGGCAGCATCGCCGAGCGTGGCGGCAGCCCACTGGCCGATCAGCTCGCCGGCACGGAAGTTGTCGGTGGCAAACGTCGCGTCGGCCGCGTCGATCGGCTCAAGCGGAGTGTCGAGCGCGATGACGAGCAGGCCCGCCTCGCGTGCCTTCTTGACCGAATCGACAATGGCCTTGGTGTCGGAGGGCGTGATGAGGATGCCCTTGGCGCCATCGGCGATGCAGGATTCGATCGCCGCGACCTGGCTTTCGTTGTCCCCGTCGACCTTGCCGGCGTAGGACTTGAGATCGACGCCGAGTTCGGCGGCCTTGGCCGTCGCGCCTTCCTTCATCTTGACGAAGAAGGGGTTGGTGTCGGTCTTGGTGACAAGGCAGGCGCCGGTTCCGGCATGGGCCGGAGCAGCGAAGACAACGCCGAGGGCGAGCGCGCCGAGGGCGGTGGAAACGATAGACTTCTTCATGGAATACCTCCCGGGAAACAATGCCGGAATTGGCCGGCTCCAGATGGTCGCGAAGCGCTCCGTCCGCCGGATCCCTGATCCGCGACCGGCTGCTTCTGCCTCAACCGAACACCGAATCCGCCGCCTTGTCAATAAATAATTCCACTTGATTTATTAATTCGTTCTGGCAAGCTTTCCCAAATCGGCGAGACGCGCTAGGCAGGCCGGGGATCGGGAGGATTGAACGGTGTCGCTGACGACGGGTGCGGACGGAAGGCCGGCGATTCGCGACATTCATCGTGGATCGAGCCAGGCCGGCATGCGCGCCTATAATGAACGGCTGGTGATGTCCCTGGTTCGCCGGCACGGCGCGCTGGCCAAGGCCGACATCGCACGTCTTACCGGTCTGTCGGCGCAAACCGTCTCGGTCATCATGCGCTCGCTGGAGCAAGACGGGCTGCTGAAGCGCGGCGAACCTCAGCGCGGTCGCGTCGGCCAGCCGTCGATCCCGATGTCGCTCGATCCAAACGGCGCCTACTCCTTCGGGGTCAAGATCGGCCGGCGCTCGGCCGATCTCGTGCTGATGGACTTCGTCGGCGTGACCCGCGGAATCCTGCACGAGACCTATGCCTGGCCGACCGTCGCCGGCATCCTCGATTTCATCAGGCGCGGCGTCGCCATCCTTTCCGATCGGCTTCCGGCAGGCGGTTCCGCCCGTGTCGCCGGCATCGGCGTCGCGACCCCGTTCGAATTGTGGAACTGGGCCGACGAGATCGGCGCGGCGGCCGGCGCCATGGACGAGTGGCGCGACGTCGATCTCGCCGGCGAGATCGGGGGGATGCTGCCGTTTCCCGTGTATCTGGAAAATGACGCGACGGCGGCCTGCGCCGCCGAGCTCGTTTTCGGGCGCGGCGGCGAGTTTGCCGATTTCATCTACCTGTTCGTTGGCGCCTTCATCGGCGGTGGCATCGTCATCGACCACGCGCTTTATCCCGGCCGCACCGGCAATGCCGGGGCGCTCGGTTCGATGCCCGTGCCGGGCCCGGGCGGCCGGCCGATCCAGCTCATCGACGCCGCATCGGTCGTCGTACTGGAGCGCATGCTGCGCGATGCCGGGGTTGATCCGTCGCCGCTGTGGAGCATTCCCGGCGGCTGGTCCGACTTCGGACCCGCGCTCGACCGGTGGATTGCCAGCTCGGCGGCGAGCATCGCCTTCGCCATCGTCGCGGCCTGTTCGGTCGTCGATTTTTCAGCCGCCATCATCGATGGTGGCTTTCCCGTCGAGGTGAGGGACCGCCTCGTGGAGGCGATCGCGGCCGAGGTCGCCGCCATGGACCTGCAGGGCATCGAGGCGCCGCGCATCGTTGCCGGCGAGGTCGGACCGGCGGCCCGCGCCATCGGCGGCGCCAGCCTGCCGTTGTTCAAGAGATACCTGCTCGATCGCGGCGTGCTCCTGATGGAAGCCGCCCATGGTTGAGCCCATCGAAGCGCCGCGGCCGCATCCTCGACCGGCAACTCGTCAGGCATCGGTTGTCTCAGGCGCGCAGCACCCGGCGAATTTGCACAGCGCGCACGCTGCGGCGTTGTCAGTTCCCTGCCTTCGCTCTATGCCACAGTCTTCGCGTTCAAGGGCGTAACCTGCCCGGAGTGAGGCCTCAATGATCCTTTGCTGCGGCGAAGCGCTGATCGACATGCTGCCCCGGACGTCCACGGCCGGGGAACCGGCGTTCTCCCCCTACAGCGGCGGGGCGGTGTTCAATACGGCCATAGCGCTCGGCCGCCTCGGTGCACCGGCCGGCTTCCTGTCGGGCCTGTCGACCGACCTGTTCGGCCAGCAGCTGATGGCCGACCTCGCCGCGTCGAACGTGGATACGTCGCTGGCCGTACGCTCTGACCGGCATACGACTCTCGCCTTCGTCAAGCTGACCGACGGCAAGGCCGAGTATGCCTTCTTCGACGAAGGCACGGCCGGGCGGATGCTCGCCGAAGCCGATCTGCCGGATATCCCCGCTTCGGTGACAGCGCTGCATTTTGGCGCCATCAGCCTTATTCCGGAGCCTTGCGGCTCGGCTTACGAAAGCCTGATGCGCCGTGTCGCCGGCGGACCGATCGTGTCGTTCGATCCGAACATCCGGCCCAATTTCATTCCCGACCGCGAAAGGCACCTTGCCCGCATGCGGCGCATGCTGGGGATGAGCGACATCGTCAAGGTTTCCGACGAGGACCTCGCCTGGTTCGGGGAAGGCGATTTCGACACGGTGGCGCCGCGGTGGCTCTCCCAGGAGCCGAAGCTGGTGGTGATGACGCGCGGCGGCGAAGGCGCGGTCGCACTGGCCGCATGCGGCCGCGTCGAGGTCCCGGCGATCCGGGTGACCGTCGCCGATACGGTCGGAGCCGGCGATACTTTCAACGCCGGACTTCTCGACAGCCTCAACCGCAAGGGCCTGCTGACGCGCGACGGGCTGATGCGCCTGACGGCTGCCGAACTCGCCGACGCGCTGGCCTGGGCGGTGCGCGCGGCCGCCGTCACGGTGTCACGGCCGGGCGCCAACCCGCCCTGGGCACACGAGATGTGACCGCTCAGGCGCGGTTGAAGATCTTCACCTCCGACTGGGTGCCGTCCGGCCATGTGATCTGAACCCGGATGGACTTCACGTCCTCGCCGACCTTGAAGAACGGCAGGAAATCGGCCGGCAGCGCATAGGGGTCGTTCAGGTCGCAGGCCGGTAATGCGATCACCTGATCCAGCGGCCCGTCATTGAACCCGTAGCGTGCCTCCTTCACGGCGCAGCGCATCGCGGCGATCTGGCTGAAATAGACATTGCCGCGGAAGCCGGAGGCGTCGAACACGATCCACGATGTCCATGTCTGCTCGAGGATCATGCGCTGGGCGTCCGCGACCGCCGAACCCGGCTCGAAGGGGAAGGCGAACGGCCCGACCTCCCTGTCGCGCAGATCGGCATATTTGATCTCGATCGTACCGGGCTTGGTATCGCGCGGCAGCTCGAAGCTCGGGCGTGGCATCTTCTTGCCGGTCCGCTGGTCGACGGAATCCATCAGGCCGGTATCGCGAAACGCCTCCTCACCGATGCGCCAGAAGATCGCCGTCGCCGGTTCGGGCAGCGAGATGGTGGCGGTATAGCCCTGATTGGTCGGCATGATCTGCAACGTCGGCTGGAACGTACCGCCGCCAAGATCGCCGAGCGCCACCTTGCGGCGCTTGGCGTCGTCGAGCCAGTCGCTGAGCAGCGAATGGTCGACAAAGAAGGGAATCAGCTTTCCATCGACCTCGAAGGTCAGGAAGCGGTCGAGCGCCTCGCCTTCGGCGCGCTTGTCGGCGAGCGAGCGCTGGCCGAGCCGGTCCTCGGAATACTCGTCGGCGAGGAGCCGCCACGCCGGGCCGTAGTCGGGATGGGTGGCAAGGAAGGCGTTCAGCTTTTCCTGGCGCGCAGCATCGTCGAACTGCAGCAGATGGATGAGTTCGAGCGCTGTCGATGGCTTCTGGCGGAACAATTCGCCGATCACCTCGCGCGCGCCGGCCCGACCGTCCTGCACGCGCAGCAACGTCGCCAGACGCAAATACGGGTCAATGGCATCGACCCCGAACCGGGCAAACGCCAGATAGTCGGCGCGGGCGTTGACCATGTCGCCGCCGAGTTCGTGAATACGGGCGTTGTGATAGAATTCCTCCGGCCTTGAAGGCTCGGCGATCAGACCGCCCTGTTTGCCGAGATTGGCGAAGGCATCGGCGATCGCCTGTACCGAATCGGCGATTTCATCGGTCTTGGCCCCGATCTCGTCGACCTTCGCCTCGATTTTCTCGATCTTCTGCTGGATGATGCCGAGCGATTGCTGGATGCCGGCAATCGCCGGGATCAAATCGGCAAAGACGCCATTTTCAGCCGCCGTCGCGCGCTGCGTCGCCCACAGGCCGCCGGTCACGGCCAGCGTTGCGATGGCGAAGACGAGGGCCGGGGCGCCGCGGTCGGCGCTGACGGCCTTGAACAGCAGCGCCGCGCCAATGAGGACGGCGATCACCGCGGCAATGACGGCGAGCCACGCGGCGAAGGGGGCGAGCGGCTGCAACACGTCGGCGACAAAACCGCCGATGGCGGCTAGTCCCGCCGCCCAACGGCCGGAACGGAGAAGAGAGGCGCGCAGCGCCGTGGCGGCCACGGCGGCGCCCTGTAAAGCGTCGGACATTCAAGCCTCCCGCAAATCGCCCCCCGACAGACTAGAAGGGGAATAACGGCGGGAAAAGGTCAAAATGCACGCTTCGCACAGCGACAGTCGCGGGCAGCCCCACTCGTGAGCATCGGTTGCCGAACGCGGTTGTTGCGCCGTCGGTCACGCAAACGGCGTCCTCGCGCTGGGCCCCTCCCCGGATTGACTTGCACGAAACCACGAAGCGCGTTGCCGCCGCCTTCAGCTTCCGCTATGACCGTCCGGCGCGTCGCCAAAGCACCCGTAGCTCAGCTGGATAGAGCGTTGCCCTCCGAAGGCAGAGGTCACAGGTTCGAATCCTGTCGGGTGCGCCAATAAATTCAATTACTTATATTTTGATATTGGTCTTCGTACGGAACGCGTATGTAAATCTAGGGGAGATTCGGCGCGACCAAAATCAGGATCGGGGGAATTCCGCCCGGGCCGAACTGTATCACAAGGCCCATAAGCTGCCCGTCAGCAACGCGCCGCCATTCCGGCCGTGGGGACCTGTATTCTCGCCCCCTGTCAGCTGACATCACCGGTGATTGCGCCGGGGTTGAAAATTACGGATACCCGGTGCTTTCAAGGAGTAGCGCCGTGAAGCGCGAGACGGCCCTTCGACGGCCGCCGGAGTTTCCTTTTTTATCCGCAATTTTGGTTTAGGTTTTCACGATCGCGGAGATTCGCGCGTGGGCGTGGCAATACGGGCGCTGCTGTTTGTCGTGATGGCGTTGACGCTGGCGCCCGGGCCGGCGGAAGCGTCCGGGCGGTTCGCGCTGGTTTTCTCGGCGGAGAAATACGAGGCGCTGCGGCCGCTTTCCAATCCCGGACACGATGCCGACGCAGTGGCGCAGGCGCTGGAGAAGCTCGGCTTCGAGGTGATGCAGGAGGATAACCGCGACCTGAAGCGCATGCGCCGGGCGCTGGAGAACTTTGCCGAGGACGCGGCCGGCGGCGATGTGGCACTGGTCTATTTCGCCGGTCACGGCGTCGAGATTTCCGGCGAAAACCTCCTGTTGCCGGTCGATGCCGACGCTTCTTCGCTTGGTGCGCTCGAGGCGAGTTCGCTGCCGCTCAACGAGGTGCAAGCGGACGCAGCGAGGATCGCACCGACGGTGCTGATCCTGCTCGATTCCTGCCGCGACGATCCGTTTGACGCGGGGCCAGGCGGGGAAGGCCGATCGGCCAGGCCGGTCGGCGAGGACGTGAAGGCCAGGGCCGTGCCCGGCCTCGGCCGCGTCGGCAGGGCGGAGAACACGCTCTTCGCCTTCGCCGCGGCGCCGGGCGAGACGGCGTCGGACGGGTCCGGCGGCAACTCACCGTTCTCGGCGGCGCTGGCAAAATATCTCGGCACCGACGGGCTCGAAATCCGCTCGGTGCTCACCCTGGTGCAGCAGGAGGTCTATGAGCGGACATCCGGTCGCCAACTGCCTTATGTCGAGAGCGGGCTGCCGAGCCTGTTCTTCGCGTCGCAAACAGGTGAATTACCGGAACGCGACCGGCTGCTGCTGGCCATGGCCGAGGTGACGCCGGACATGCGGGCCGAGGTCGAGCGCATCGCGGCGGAAAGGCAGATGCCGCTCGGGCCGCTCTACGGCGCGCTGATCGCCGCCGACCTGAAGGCCGCGACGCTGGAGGACCGCGACAAGAAGCTCGGCGAGGCTGCCGACGCCTTCGTCAAGACGCGGGACGAGCTGAAGCGGCTTGCCTCCGACGATCCGCAGGTGACGAAGCTGCGCGGCGAGGCGGAGGAGAAGCTGGCGCTCGGCGAGTTCGAGGCGGCGCGCACCAGCCTTGCCGAGGCGGCGAGGATCGACGCGTTGTCTTCCGAGACGCTGGCCGCGAACCTGGTCAAGCGGCGGCTGTCGGAGGCGGCCACCCATGTTGTTGACGCCGGCGTGGCCACGGCCCAGCTCGACTATCCCGCCGCGATCGCAGCCTATGAAAAGGCCGCCACCCTGCACGAGCGGATCGAGAACGAGGACGTCCCCGACGCAGCCCGGCGCGATCGCGACTGGATGTTGGCGGATCTCGGAGACCTCTATGTCACGATCGGCGACACATCGGGAGCGCTCGACGCTTTCAACAGACTCGAAGCAGCGGCGCGGCTCCGCATCTCACGCGATGCGTCGGCGGGCGATGCAGAGCGCGACCTCTCGATCAGCCTGCAAAGGATCGGGAACGTCAGGTGGATTCGAGGCGACCTGTCAGGGGCTCTCAGCGCCTATGCGAGCGATCTCGACATCGCTCGGGGCCTTGCGAAAGCGGAACCTTCGAATGCGGATCGCCAACGCGACCTCTCGATTAGCCTTGGCAAGGTCGGCGACGTCGAATCTGCGCAGGGAAACCTCGCCGGAGCGCTTGAGGCCTATCAGGACGCATTGGCGATTCGCAACGAGCTTGCGGCGGCCGATCCATCCAATTCGTTATTGCAGAGAGACATCTCGGTCAGTCTCGAGCGGATTGGCGACCTGAAAATCGCCCAAGGTGATATCGGTGGAGCACTGAAAGCTTATCTGGAGGGCATGTCCATTCGCGAACGCCGCGTAGCGTCCGATCCGGCCGATGCCGGGAGACGGCGAGACCTCGCGGTCAGCCTTGCGAAGGTCGGCGAGGTCAGGATCGCTCAGGGAGACCTTAGCGGCGCATTGAAGGCCTTCGAGGACAGCTTTGCCATTCGCAGGGCTCTTGCCGACGCCGATCCGGCGAATACGGGTTGGCTCCACAATCTTTCGGTGGTCCAGTCGAGGATCGGAGACGTCAGATCAATGCAGGGCGATCTGGGCGCGGCGCTGAAAGCTTATGATGGCGATCTGGTCCTTTCGCGAAGGCTCGCCGAGCTCGATCCGTCGAATATGGACTGGCAGCGCGACCTTTCGGCGAGCCTGGAAAAGCTCGGCGATGTCAAATCGCAACAAGGCGATCTCTCCGGCGCGCAAAACGCCTACGCGGAGGATCTACAGATCGCCAGAAGGCTGGCGGCGTCCGACCCCTCGAACACAGGCTGGCAGAGGGACCTTTCGGTAAGCTTTGAAAAAATGGGCAATGTGATGATTGCGCGAGGCGATCTCGCGGGCGCGCAAAAAGCCTATGAAGACGACCTTGCCATTTCGCGTCGGCTTGCCGACTTGGATCCCTCCAATGCGGGCTGGCAACGCGACCTTCTCGTGAGCCTCGGGAAGGTCGGCGACGTCCGTGGGGTCCGTGGCGATCAAGCCGGTGCGCTCGATGCCTATGAGGACAGCGTTCACATTGCGCGCGGCCTGGCAAATTCCGATCCTGAAAATGCGAACTGGCAGCGGGATTTATCGGTTTGCCTCGAGAAAGTCGGCGACTCGAAGTCCGAGCAGGGCGATTTCCCCGGAGCGCTCGCAGCCTATGAGGAGGATCTTGCCATCGCCCGCAAGCTCGCGGCGCTCGATCCGACAAACGCCGCTTCCCAGCGCGACCTATCAGTAAGCCTGCAGAAGGTTGGCGACATGAAACTGGCGCTCGGCGATCTTGCTGCGGCGCTTGCCGCATACGAGCGGGATTTCGAGATTTGCCGGAAACTCACCGAGCGAGACCCGTCGAATACGAACTGGCAGCGCGATCTGTCAGTGAGCTTCAACAAGATCGGCGATGTCAAATCGGAAAGGGGGGATGTCGCCGGGGCGCTAGTCGCCTACCGGGATAGCCTGACCATCCGGGAAACACTGGCTGCGTCGGACACTTCAAACGCCGGATGGCAGCGTGACTTGATGATCAGCCACTATCGGGTCGGTTCGGCGGGCGGCGAACCGAAAGTCCACCTCGCCGAGGCCCTTCGCATTGCCGAGAAAATGAAAGCCAATGGCACATTGACGCCGGCCGACGCCTATCTGCCGGACCAGTTGCGCGACGAACTCGCCAAGCTGAAATAGGCGTCACGCAGTCGGGCTAGTGCTCCGCCGACACCACCGAGGCGTCCGCGTGAGCGCGGACTTGGCTAGCGGCCTTCATTCCGACGTCTTCGGCCTGACTTCCAGTGATGTGAAGTACGTCCATGTACCACCTTCATCACCGCCAATCCTGAACCCCGTAACACAGATTGCGTCAGTCATGGCAAGCGACTGACCTTCCTTGACTGGAAGGACGAGGATCACCTCTTCGGCCGATGGTTGAAGGCCTTGACCGTCAGCACTGGAGCCAAGAAGGCCGTTGATCCGCTCCATTGCGGGTAGGTTTTTGGGTTCAACCTCACCCAAAATGACGACGTAGCGTCCCGGCCATGACCGGTCGCGACCTGCGCTCCCTGACATGCCCGGCACCGCAGCGATGGTCATTGGTGGCAGCCATTTTGCCGTTCGGATGGTGCCGCAGAGATCCAGCGGCTCGAATGGCGGCAGTGGCGCCGCGGTGACGTCGAACAAGGAGACCAAGGCAAAGACGGTTGCTTTCAGAAGAAAGGACCCCGTTCGCATACCTGTCACCTTTGCATTCATGATCTTCGCCGATCTCGCCGTTATCGGGTGATAGGAAACAAATCTGAAATCGTGCTGCGTTCAGGCAGTTCGCAGCGCGGGGAGGGGGATAGACATGCCTTCCCTGATCGAAAACCGATACGCCAATGGCATTGCGAACTACGATCAGGAGGGATGGACGGGATTTCCTTTGGGGCTGTCCCAAATAGCCTTTCCCGGCTATCTAGGCCAGCCCCAAAAAGAATTCGCCGGCATCGGCGGCGCGGCATTGAGCAACTGCGATTTGGCATTCCTAAAAGTGGTCAAATCGCCTGCGAAACTCCGTCGCGGCCCGGAGAATGCGTCGCGCTTTGACAAGGGGCATGGCGGGGTTGCCGCCACAGCAGGAAAATATTTATGAAAAAGGAGGATCGCATGAGTAGCATCCTTCGCCCTCTCGGCCTGAGCAACTCAATCGCGAGCCGGGTGGCCGCAATCGCTATCGCTTTTGCAATTATGGCCGGCCCAGCCGGCGCTGCTGAACCAATCCGCAATATTACCCGTTCGCTCGGCTACGCCGATCTGGCGGCGGCGCTTTCAGACGCGCATGACGGCGACGTCGTCGAGGTCACGGGCGGACCCCATGCCGGCAATTTCATCATCGACCGGCGCCTGGTGCTTCGCGGCATCGGCATGCCTGTCCTTGACGGCGGAGGAGCGGGCACGGTTCTTACCATCCGCGCGCCGGACACGACCGTCGAAGGCCTCGAAATCCGCGGATCGGCGGTATCGGCCAACCCCTATGACTTATGGGGCGAGGCGGGGATTGCGGTTCACGGCGACCGCGCGAGACTGGAAGACATCAAGGCGACCAGCAACGACTGGGGCGTCATCTTCTTCGGCGGCGTTGGATCATCGATCCGTTTGTCGGATGTCTCGGACAACATGCGCGATGGGATTCGCGTTATGGGCGGGCAAGGACACCTGGTCGAGCAGAATACTGTGGACCGGAACCTCGAAGGCGTGTCGTTGACCGACTGGTATCCCGATCGGGAGGCGCCGGTGCTGCAATCGAACGATCCGGTCAAATTGCAGGATTACATCATCAAGAAAGCCAATGCGCCGCGCGCGGTCGGGCATGTCATTCGTGGCAACGTGGTGGCAGGAAATGCCTTCTATGGGATTATCGTCACGGCCGAGAGCAACCACAACACCGTCGCCGGGAACCAGGTTCACGGCACCGGACGCGACAGAACCATGGACTTCTCGCAGATAGCGGCGGTGGAAGCCGGGTTCGCGGCGATCACCGGAATGGACGTGAAATTCAGCCGTGACGTTTACGGTTCGGGCATCCTTCTGTCCTGCCTGGCGCACGACAACGCCGTGCTCGGAAATGAGGTCCAGGACAATTTCGCCCACGGGATCGTCCTCGACATGTCCGACCGGACAGATGTTGGCGACAATGCCGTGAAAACCAACAGGGCCGGCATTCTAGTCATCAGCACCAACGCGAGTACCATTCGCGGCAACACCGTTTCCGACAACCGTGAATTCGGCGTGCGCATCGGCTCCGAGGAGGTCTTCCGTGTCGCGTCCAACGACAATCTCGTCACGGGTAATGAGCTCGTTCGCAATGCGGTGAACGCCTTCGACAGTTCAGGACGACAGTTGACGGAGGCCGATGTCGCGGCATTGATCGAGACCTTACCGCTGCCGCAAGCGGTCAAGGACCAGCTCCTGAAGAATCCGTCTGCCCGGGCGCAGTGGATCGCAGGCTGGTTGAATACGCACAAGCCGGGGAGCAATCGCTGGGACGATGGTCTCGTCGGCAACCATCACGACGACTTCGACGAAGCCAGCGAAGGTTTCGTCGACCGTGATGGCAACGGCATTTCCGAAGTCGGTAAGCCGATCCCCGGCGGGCCGAGTGTTGATCACTACCCGCTTTCGAAGGCTCCTTTGGAACGCTAGATCCAAATCGACAGTTCGTGAATGATCTTCCATGTCAGATCGTTTGGCCATGCCTGCGCTCTTGTGCGTAGCCGTCGAGCCTGCTCCGACAGCAATCCTCCGGCTTCGCGGCTTCACGTTCTGGCTGTCGATAATCCCGGGCCTGTTGTTTGCGCGACGCGAACTGGCGCATGCCCGTAGGCCTGACCGGTCAGCAGCTAGCGCTTGGCGGAACCCGCCAACATGTAGAAGACGTATTTTGCGATTGCCGCAGCGAGGACATAACCACCGACGAGCAGCAGCAGCAGGGCGACGAGGTCGGCCGGCAGCGGCTGGAAACCGAATAGGCTGGCGACTCTCCCTGACCACGGCAGGAGCAATCCTACGCCGGCGACCGAAACCGTCGAAATCGTTAGAAGCCAACCTGGCCGGCGCGTCCACGCCCGCGCTCGCGTGCGCAGGATGAAGATCACTGCTACCTCGGTCAGCAATGACATCACAAACCAACTGGTGCGGAATTCAGTTTCACCGGCGTGAAAGACGAGAAGCAGGAGAGCAAACGTCGCCAGATCGAAAAGCGTGCTGACAAGGCCAAAGATGAGCATGACGGTCCGAACCCGCCCGATGTCCCACTTGAGTGGTTCGGCCAAAATTTCGGGATCAACGCTGTCGGTCGGAAGGGCAAGCGCCGGGATGTCGGACAAGAAATTGTTGAGAAGGATCTGCTTCGGCACCAGAGGCAGGAACGGCACGAATAGGGCGGCCAGCGCCATGCTGATCATGTTGCCAAAATTGGCGCTCGTGGTGATGTAGACATATTTCAGCGTATTGGCGAAGGTCCGACGGCCACTGCTGATGCCGTCCTGCAATACCTCAAGGTCGGATTTCAGCAAAACGATATCGGCGCTTTCGCGGGCGACGTCTACCGCGCCTTCTACCGAGATGCCGACATCGGCTGCATGGAGCGCGGGCGCATCGTTGATCCCGTCGCCCATGTAGCCGACGACGTGACCACGCGCTTGCAAGGCCCGCACGATTAGTTCTTTCTGTTGAGGGTCGACCTCAGCGAAAAAATCGCAATTTTCCGCCAAATGCCATAATGCCTCGTCGCGGGCCGTCGACAAGTCCTGCCCAGTGAGCATCGATGCTGGATCAAGACCGACAGCGGCGGCGACATGGGCCGCGACATGGCGATTGTCGCCAGTGATGATTTTCAGCGCGACCCCGCGCGCTTTCAGTCCTGAGACCGTCTTGCGGATATTCTTCTTCAGCGGATCAGCAAAGACGAGAAACCCCTCGAAGGTCATGGCGGTCTCGTCTTCGCGGGTGTACCTCGCGCGCGCCGGACACCGCTTCGTCGCGACGGCGAGCACGCGGGAGCCTTGTCTGCCATATCCTTCGAAGATCTCGGCGAGGCGCACGGTGTCGTCGGGTCCCAGCGGACGTTCCTGCCCGCCAGCGCCAAGCGCGCTGCAACAGGCCAACACCTCGGCGAACGCGCCTTTCGTCAACAGGCGATGCGTTTCTGCTTCGTTGCTATCGGCAACGACAATTGTCAGGCGTTTGCGCTGGAAGTCGTACGGGATTTCATCGATCTTTGCCATCGGCGGTGCTGGCATGTTCCGAAACTGCGCCTTCTCGAGCATCGCCCGGTCCAGCGGATTCTCGATCCCGGTTTCGAGCATCGAATTGATCCAACCGATCTGGAAGACATCGTTCGACTCCTGACCGTCATGCCCCACCGCAGCGGTCAGTTCCATTTCGCCGCGCGTGAGGGTGCCGGTCTTGTCGGCGCACAGGACATCGATGCTGCCGAGGTTTTCGATCGCAGAAAGCCGCCGGACAATTACCCCCTGCTTTGCCAGTTGGCGTGTGCCTGACGACAAAGTAACGCTGATGATAGCTGGCAGGAGCTCGGGCGACAGGCCCACGGCCAAGGCGACCGAAAACATCAGCGATTCAAGTGCAGGTCGTCCGAGTCCGAAATTGAGGAAAAGAACCAGGATCACGATGACCAGCATGATCCGGACCAGAAGGTAACCGAAATGGCGGATGCCGCGCTCGAATGCGCTTTCGCCTTCCACTGATTCAAGACGCTGGGCGATCGCGGCGAATTCGGTCTGCCGCCCGGTCCTGACCACCAGCATGGCCGCAGTTCCGCTGCGAACCGACGTTCCGAGATACAGGACATTGCGGCGTTCAGGCAGTGATGCGTCCGGTGCCGACGGTGCCGGTTGCTTTTCCACGGGCATGGATTCGCCGGTAAGTGCGGCCTGCGTGACGAGAAAATCCACAGCCTCGAGCACAACGCCGTCGGCGGGTATTAGATTACCGGCGGCGAGCAGCACGATGTCTCCCGGGACCAGCCTACGGGCATTGATCCGAACCGGTTCACCATCACGGCGGCAATCGACCTTCAATGCAAGCCGCTCCTGCAGGCGCTTTATCGCCAAGGTCGCTCGGTATTCTTGGCTGAAGCCGAGCAAGCTGCTCACCGCCACGATGGAAAGCACAATGATCGCGTCGGGCCAATCGCGCGCCACCAGCGATATCAAGGCGCCGCAAACGAGAATGAGCACAAGCGGGCTGGTGAACTGGCGGGCTAGTAGCCAGATTGGACGTGCCCTTTGTTCCCGCGCGAGGCTGTTCTCGCCGATGACGGCTTTGCGTCGCGATCCCTCCCGCGTACTCAAGCCCTCGGGCTGTGTCGACAGCTCAGTCATCAGGCTTTCGGCCGAGCGGGCCCAATAGCGAGGAATGTCTGCGGGTCGCCACATTCAATTTTCGACAGCGGAGAAAATGCCTGGCCACATCTCCGCTGCGCCCTGACTGCCGAAAAAAGAGGCTCCTCTCCACAATGACAGGGATCAGGCGGAATCGCTACGATGATCCGTGATCTCGCGCGCTGGGTCGACCCGGAAGTTACTCGGCAAATTTTCCCTTTAATATGTTCCGGGACGAATACCGTTTTGAGCAGAAATTGCCTGCGCCATCGTTGCCAATCTTTGTCTGGCTTCAACGGCCTGTGTCGAAAAGCGGCCAGGCTGCGGCCGGGCCCCTATTGGTTCTTTAAGCGCGCCTATCCTTCCGACGGCCAATTGTGGCCGATGGAGTATTGAAAATGGGAATTGCACAATACGATCCTGCCGCGTTCGGCAGGCCAGCATGGAATGCCGGCCGAAAAGTCGGCGTCAAGAAGCCTCTCAAGCAGCGCCAGATCTGGGCCATCCGCTTTTTCCTCGATCGGGAAGGACGGATTCGCGACCGGGCGCTGTTCGATCTTGCAATCGACAGCAAGCTGCGCGGTTGCGATCTGGTGAAGTTAAAGATCGGGACGCTGGTCAGTGGTCAGGCGATCCGCACGCGAGCGATGGTCGTTCAGCAGAAAACTGGTCGGCCTGTTCAGTTCGAGATCACCGCCGATGTCCGGGCGAGCTTGCTCACCTGGTTGGAACGGAGAGGTGGAACGGTTGATGACTATGCCTTCCCGAGCCGCGTTGATCCGGCCGGTCACCTGAGCACCAGACAGTATGCGCGGCTTGTCGATGAATGGGTCACGGCAATCGGTTTGCGACGAGAAGATTACGGCACCCATTCGCTGCGCAGGACAAAGGCAGCGATGATCTACAAGGCGACTGGCAATCTCCGCGCAATCCAAATCCTGCTTGGCCACAGCAAGATCGAGAATACCGTCCGATACCTTGGCGTAGACATCGAAGACGCCCTTGAATTGGCAGAGCATACCGAGATTTGATCGCCAGCGGCCCCGCACAAGGCGGGGCCGTACATCGGCCTTTGATCGGCAATGCTGCCGCGCAGCAACGCGCCCCCTTGTCGGTCATTCCGACTGAAACGGCGAATGCCTGAGGCGGTCGCTCGTTCACATGGATCAAAGCGGCAAAACGGTGGACAACGGCTGGGCAGCTTTTTAATGCGCTTAGATTGCGCAAGTGGATCTTCGTTCATCTCGAGCAGGACGGTAAATTTTGACACGCTCCTGTCAATTTTGAGATGGTGCGTTCTGCTAATGGCAATAGCCAACTACTTTAGACCGGCATCCGCCCGTGTGCGCCATCGCACCGGCGAACTCTTTGCCAACCTCCATGCCGTGGGCGGCGCGGCCTGTGGTGTCTCAGGCAGCGGCGACAGCGGATACCAGTCCGGCAACGGTCTTTTGACCGCCGTGATGCTGGGCCGCATCGCAGGCAGCGCCACACCCTGAGCGGGTTCGGCTGAAGCGGTCAACCGGGTTTCCGGTAGACGTCCGAGAAATAGACATAGGACCGCGAGCGGAAAGCCGCATGGGTTTGTGAACCTGTGGCTCCGGCGAAGTTCAGCGCAATGCCGCGCAAGGGCCACGGCACATGCTTGTGCACCAGAGCCCGCCTGCGGCCGTCATCATGGTCAAGTGCCGCTACCACCTGCTCCGTGATATCATCATGCCTGACCGCTTCGAAGCCCGTCGCGGGAAACAGTCTGCGCATCGTCTCCATTTCATCGTCACAGCGGAAATCGGTGACGGCAAGCAGCCCGCCCGGCTTCAGCACCCGGAACGCTTCGCGCACGAAAGCCGGCATGTCCGGGTAGCGGTGCGAGGATTCCACATTCAGCACGCAATCGAAGCTGGCATCTGGAAAGGCAAGCGCCTGCGCTTTCCCGATGGAGAAGGACAGACCGGTGAGTTGGTGTCGAGCCGAGCAGAACGAAATGGCCGCCGGTTCAGGGTCAATGCCATGCGCCAGCGACGGCCCGAATGTCCGGTGCAGGAAAGCCAGCCCGCCGCCCCTGCCACAACCGGTTTCCAGCAGCGCCTTGCCCGCAAGATCGATCCCGCGAACCGCCCGCCGGTAAAGGTTTTCGCTGACATCGAAATCGGGCTCGCCTACCCGTTGCCGGTCACTCTCCTCGAGATAGCCGAAATTCATCAGCGTGATCTCGCCCGCACGGTCAACCCGTGAAATGTATTTGTAGAGCGCGGAAAAGAGCCTGTCCCTGATGCTCACCGGACATCTCCTGCGCGGCCGAGACCCTCTACCATGTCACGCACCGCCATGGCTGCGCGACGGTGATCACCATGGGCCTGCAACGCCTGCCACCCGACTGGTCGCCCGATGGTCGCCCGGATGACCGAACCCCGCTTTGAAAACGTCTCGTACGGAAGCAGCGACATCTCCACATTGGTATCGATGTGCAGTGCACTCCTCATCTTGTGGACCGCATGGAATACCCAGGAGTTCCGGCCGCCGATATGGATCGGGACCACGTCGCGCTTCGACAGGATCGCATATTTCACGAAGCTCTTGTGCCACTCGCCGTCACGGACCGACCAGCCCCTGAGCCGCGAGACCTCGCCGGCCGGGAAATGGGTGATCGGCGTCTCAGACTGGTAGAGCGCCAGAATCTGGGCTGCCGCCTCCCGCGGGGTCCGGCCATAGACGTTGGCGGTGGCGACGCTCCCCTCGATGTTGCCGATCAGGTTGAAGGCATCATTCGCGATGGCCTTGAAGGAGCCGTAGCGGTTGCAGACAATCCGGGTGAGGATGATGCCGTCGATCACGCCGTAGGGATGGTTGGCGACGAAGACGCATCTGCCGGACCGGGGAAGGTTTTCCTCGCCGCTCACCTGCACCGTCAGGCCCAGTTCCCCGACAACCCTGTTGAGAAAGTCGCGGGCCGGCAGGCCGTCAAGCGCCGTGAGGATCCGGTTGGCCTTTTCCTGGCAGACATAGCGTTCCAGGAGACCGGTCGGTTCCCGCCCGAGGCGTTGGAGGAGGGGAGATTGGGACCGGGACAGGATCGCCCGGATGTCGATCGTCCTTGGGCTCATGGCCCACCCGCTTTCGGGGTCGCGCAGGCCTGATCCAACGCCATGTTACGGACCTTGGAGGCAGCGTGTCACGGCCATTCGCGACCCGTCTTGACTTGCGTCAACCGGCGAACGTGGCTTAATTTCGGCTGGCCGGGTCCGCTCCTGCAATTGGATGCGGGCTATGTCATTGCAGTATATACACTCGCAAACTGCGGGACGGCTTTGCGCCCCCATATAGGCCGTTTGAACCTCCCGTCTTGGGTCCTGCGAGCGGCCATCCATTCTACGCGCCTGCCATGCTGGCTGGCTGGTTTGCTCATAAGCGCTCGAAGTCCTACCACGTGATTTCCCGACATCGCGGAATTCACGCTGCGGTTTCTTGCCGATGCGCCGCGCTCTCCCGCCCATGCGGCGTCGCCCAGCTAGCCATAGTCCGCTGTAGCGGCCTACGGTAATCGGTTTCTCATGTCCCGCACATGAAAGCATCGTTGGAATCGCCACAAGTCAACTCGTTTCAATTCCTGGCATTCATCCTTTCGATGTAGGATTTGTTGGCCGAAACGCCCTTGGCAGCGTAGTCCCCCGTTTTGAACTTCTTGATTTCATCATATTTCCCCGGCGGGGAATCGCGGAAAACCCACCAGTTGCCGTCAGGAACCTTGTGGACGTAGATCGCCCCCGACGGGTCAGCGCGATGCTCGAAGCAGCTCAACCCCTTTTTTGACCACTCGACGCCGTTCCACGTCGCCCTGAAGCAGAGCTTCCCGTAGCCTGGCAGGAACCACATACCGTCCGCGTAGCTCGCTTCCGGGCCAGGCGGTTTCGCCCAAGCGCTGAACTGCCGCATCGACACCCTGAAGTAGGCGATCCCGTCTTTCCAGAACCAGGATTTGCCCTTGTAGAGGCGATACAGTTCTTCGGTAGTCAGCGGCGTGCCTTTCATGGCAACATCGGCGAGTTCTTCCGAGGAGCGCGCATTGACTGGACCTGAGGCTGCCACGATTGCGGCAGCCACTGCCATCGTCGATACCAGACGCGCCAGAGTACCATTCATGTCAGCCTCCTCTCGTAGGGCGGACGGGATAATTCGCCTTGTCGCGGATCACTCGCCAGTCGGGCAGGCCGAGACGATGCGGCCACGGCCAGACTTCCTTGTCGTTGAAGTAGACCGCTTCCTTCAGTTCCGGGTATTGGGCGAAAGCGCGCGTTGCGTCGTTGACCCATTTTTCGAGGTACGCCGTTTCGCCCTCGTAGCCGAGTTCGGCGATCCAGATCGGCTTGCCAAAGCCGACCGTCGTCTCGTAGCCCAGCCTCAGGTCTTCCTCGAAGGTGCGGGGCGCGCCGTACTCGATCTTCTCGAACTTGTCGTAACCGAAGACCGACAGGCCAACGAGATCGACGAATTCGTCGCCGGGATAGTATGGCTTCGCGGTCTCCAGCCCCTTCGGCGACCACATCATTGCGGCGGACGGGAGGATCTTCTTGGCAATTCCATACATGCGCCGGTAGGCTTCGACATAGTCTTGGGGCTTCCACATCGACCAAGTGAAGCGACCCGAGGGGTTCTCCATTTCCTGGGCCCAACGGATCGTCACGGGGCTCCGGAAGCCGGCTAGAGCTTCGCAGACAACCTGCATGTTGGCGTCATGCTTGCCAGACAGGATGGCGCGACGAAGCTCATCGGAACTCACGTTCCAGTCCAGATCCCAGGACCAGGGTTCGATGGTCACCAGTACCTTTCGCCCGCGTGCGAAGGCGTATTCGTCGGCGGCGGGCAGTCCGGAAAGCTCGACGTCTTCCCATGGCAGAAAGAGGTGCTCGGTTGTCACCCGCTTCTCGTCGGCAAAGTCGCCATAGGGATCATAGCAACCAAGCTTGGTGCCGCCTTCATGAATCACCGGCCGCTTGTCGTGCAAAAGGTCGCGTCCGGCGATCGTTTCCTCAGCCCAGGCGCGGCGTCCCGAGTAAAGCAGCATCGCTGCGGTAGCGGCCCCGACGGTCTGGAACAGAGTACGTCTCGACAATTCGACCGACTGGCGTTTCATTGAAGTCCTCCTTGTTCTCCTTGCCTTTTCTCTGCATGCGCGAAGCGATGCGGGTTGCGGCTACGGTTGGAAACCCGGCGACGACATTGTCTTGCTGCTCCATCGAAACAACTGCGTCGGGCATGCGGAAACTGGAACGACGTGCTCCCTGTCGCGATGACGCCGGACGTTCGGGCGACGAATGGCCTCGCTCGGGATATTTCGGCGATGCGCCTTTTCGTGTCATTGCATCCTCCGCACAGTGGAAGTCGGCTCAAACCGCCCTTCGCAGCGACCGGTTCGTGATATTCGCGATCATGAAGGCCGGGCGCTTGCGTCCGCGACTCCCCGGAAACATTTGGGCTCGCCCGACGGTCTCGACCAAGAAACCCCGGCGCATGGCTTCTTCGGGCGAAAATACCCGCCGAAAATCAATCATAATCGGGGTTTTCATGACTGCCGCCAACTGCCCAAGATCGATTTTCTCGATCACTTCCCATTCCGTCATAATGATAACAGCATCGCTGTCCTTTGCGCATTGATACGCGTCATCATGATAGGCGATGCCCTTGAACACCCGGCGCGCCTGGTCCATCCCCTCGGGATCGAAAACGTGGATATCGGCGCCGCGTCGCTGAAGGGATTCAATGACCGGGATCGAGGGGGCTTCGCGCATGTCGTCGGTGTTTGGCTTGAAGGTGAGGCCAAGCACGGCGATCCGCTTTCCTTCGACGTTTCGATCGAGGACGCGGAGCACCTTCTGCGCCATGCGCCGCTTTCTCGCCGAGTTGGACGAAATCGTCGCCTCCACAAGGCGCAGCGGAATCCCGTACTCCTCTGCGGTCCGGACAAGGGCAAGTGTGTCCTTCGGAAAGCAGTAGCCACCATAGCCCGGCCCGGCATGCAGGAAGTGCGGACCAATCCGCCGGTCCAGCCCCATGCCCATCGCGATGTCCTCGACATCCGCGTCCACGGCCTCGCACAGATCGGCGATCTCGTTGATGAATACGACCTTCGCGGCGAGGAAGGCATTGGAGGCATATTTGATAAGCTCGGCGCTTCTTCGCCGGGTCGCGAGCAGCTTATGCCCTTTCGCCGTCAACGGTTCGTAGAGGGCGGCAAGGATGTCGGCCGTGGCTTTTTCCTCGCACCCGATCACGATTCGGTCAGGCTCGGTGAAATCGAATATGGCCGAACCTTCCCGCAGGAACTCGGGATTCGATGCGACATGTATCGCCGTACCCGGGCGCTCACGCCGGGCAATCCGTTCTATCTGGTCCCCGGTTCCGACAGGGACCGTCGACTTGGTCACGATAATGCCGCCGGGCCGGATCGAACGGGCGATTTCGGCGGCGCTGTCGAAAACGCAGTCGAGATCCGCATCGCCTTCCGAGGCGCGCGCCGGCGTGCCGACGGTGATGAACGCGATATCGCAATCGCTGACCGCCGAGGCGATCGATGCGGCGAAATCGAGCCGTTCGCGCTGGACATTGGCCTGCACCAAGCCGTCCAGACCCGGCTCGAAAAATGGAGCTTGGCACGCCCGGAGAATTTCCAGCCGCTCCGGATCGTGATCGACGCACGTTACCCGATGGCCAAATTCCGCCAGACAGGCGCCGACGACCAAACCGACATATCCGGTGCCGATCACCGCGATTTTCTGCTTGTGATGATCCATGATCTGGCTCCTCATCTTGGTCCCCAACCCGGCGAGAAACGAATGATCGGCTTCCCCGGATCGCCCTGGCCAGCGCCCGCTATCGGGTAGATGGTCCTGGTCAGGTGGAAGGCCTCGATCCCAACCATCATGGAGTAGAGGCCCTTCGGGCCATTGCGATAGGCCGCGGCGAGGGACAGGGCGATGACCGCCGAAAGGCTCACCCCGACAACAAGACCGGCGAGATGGAAATTGAAAAAGGCGATCCCGTTTTCATGCGCATGCCTGATCAGGACAAACACCGAAAGGCCGCCATAAACCGCCGCGTTCACCAGATTGAACAGATAGAACCCCCCGGCGGTGCCCGGGTCATCGACCGCGAACGCAACGATCGAGGCGATCAGGGACAGCAGGAGATAAGGCTGGGTCGCCCGCAGCGGCAGCCGCGCGGACGCGCGCGGCCCCTTATGCGTGATTTTGAATGGCGCGACCTTGCCACGCAGGCGATCGAGCGCCGCCGCGATCGATCCGAGAAGCGACCACGGCCACCGCAGCATGATGAACGCCATGCCTTCCGGGCTGACAATCCTGGCGTCACGCGGCCGGAAGAGCCCAGTCGACCGCCACCAGTACGCCAGCGCGATAAGTGTCGCCGAAAGCGGAAAAATGTGAACCAGGTAGGCGACATAAGTCACGTTGACAAGGTGGTTTCCCGACAGCAGCGCATAGATCGGCATCACGTACATGATCGCCATCATGCCGGAGAAAACCGGATACCAGAGTTGCGAGAAGATGAACTGAAACCGTTTCCTGCCGGCAAGACGCGGGACATAGGTCGGCGAATAGCGCAGCAGTATGGCCACGAGACTCCGCGACCACTGGAACTCCTGGGTGGCGAGGTCCGCGAAAGTATCGGGACCTGCGCCATGCGCGATCGCATCGACCGCGTGAACGCCGTTCCAGCCGCCGGCGTTCAGGATGAGGGTCGTGGAATGATCTTCCGCCAGTTCCGGACCAAGCCCTCCAACCTGACGGAGCGCGGTCGTGCGCACCGAGTAATGCGAGCCGATGCAGAGCGGTGCCCAACCATTATTGTAGCCGCATTGCAAGGCGCCGTGCAGGCTTGCCTCGACATAGAGGCGCGCCCGCGCCGCCCAACTGTCCGCAGCATTGCTGTCGCAAATGCTGGGCGCCGACACATAGCCGACGGACGGATCGGCAAACGGCGCAATGGCGTGACGCAGGTAGTCCGGCTCTGGAACGTGGTCGGCATCAAATTGCGAGACGAAATCATAGTTGTCGTAGCCGTAGCGATCGTAGAAAAAGGTAAGATTACCTTCCTTGGATTTGGTGCGACGAGGCCAGTCGGGGCGGTGATAGTCGGCCAAACCCTTTCGTGACGAAATACGCACGCCATTGGCGCTGCACCATGCCGACGTCTCTTCGTCCGGATCTTCGTCAGCCAGCCAGGTGTCGTGGAGGATCCCACCCTGCGACAGCGCGCCAATCAGGGTCCGGCGCACGACAGAAAAGGGCTCCGAAGGCGCCTTTGTCACGACCATCGCGATCCGGGCGCCTTCGGGTACGGGGTTGTCCGCCGGAGGGATTCTGGCGTTGGAAAAGATAACAATGAAATAAGCGGGAACGATTGTGATCCAAGCTTGGGCGACCGTCGTTATCGCGTACAGCCACGGACCCGCGACGTGGTCCGGCCGTAGCCACCATTGCCAGAACCACGCAAAGGCGGACAACCATGCGGCAACGCCGAGCCAGTTGATGACCCGCTTCCGGTGCGAAAAAACCGGGACGAGTAAAGGTGCGCCGGCATGCTGCCTTCCGACTTGTGGCATGATGCCGCTCGGCAACCTGCTGGTCGGGATATTTGCCGTTCTGCGCCTGGTCTGACTAGACATTCGACCCCTGAACATGGTTCAGGCGGACGATTCCAACAGGCTTGGCCTCGTCCGCGTACCCGTTTGTTTCAGAACCCTCCGGAAATACTCGATTGTCGGCTGCAGTCCCCGATCAAGCGAAAACGCAGGCTCCCAACCAAGGAGCTGCGTGGCCTTTGAAATATCGGGCCGGCGAATGTGTGGGTCGTCCTCGACCTCGGCAAGGTAAGACACTCCGGAGGGCGAGCCGGTCAGCTCGAGGACGCGCTTTGCTAGATCACCGATCGAGATTTCGCAGGGATTTCCGAGATTGATAGGGCCAGGAAATGCGCCATCGTATTCCATCAACCTGACCAAGCCTTCGATCATGTCGTCGACGTAGCAGAAAGACCGCGTAAAACTGCCGTCGCCATAGACTGTGAGGTCCTTGCCGGCGATGGCTTGCTGGATGAAATTCGAGATGACCCGGCCGTCGTCCAATCGCATCTCCGGACCAAAGGTATTGAAGATGCGCGCAACCCGGATTTCGACACCTCTGGCACGGTGGTAGTCGTAGAATAGCGTTTCAGCGCAGCGCTTGCCCTCGTCATAACAGGCCCGTTTCCCCATCGTCGGGACGTTCCCGTGATAGTCCTCAGGCTGGGGATGCCGTTCAGGATCGCCATAGATTTCCGATGTAGATGCCTGGAGAATGCGCGCGCCAGTTTTTTCCGCCAGATCGAGAAGGTTGCTGGCTCCCAGCACGTTCGTCATCAGTGTTTTGATCGGATCGGACTGATACGCCGGCGGGGAGGCCGGACAGGCGAGATTGTAGATCCGGTCGATCCGGGAATACTCAGGCAGGGGTTCCACCACGTCATGCAAGAGGAAGCTGAAACGTTCGTTGCCGGCGAACGCCTCGGCATTCGCCCGAGTGCCGGTGGACAGGTTATCGATGCAAATTACGCGATCGCCGTGACCGAGCAAATATCGACACAAATGATGGCCGAGAAATCCAGCGCCACCCGCGACCAGCGATATCCGAACCTTATCACCCCTACCCATATCGCACCTGCCCCAACAGGTGGATTATTAGTACGCCGACTTACGGAAGTGGTTGCTGATATAAATCAATGAGACGGGCGAAATGTATGATACCATGAATGAATGCGGGAAATGCCGGCAATGCCGTTCGCTGCAACACAGGGATGTTGCGCCGTGAATTTAGCCTCCGAAATAGGTGACAGAACCGCGAGTTGAAATAGCGTGCCTGCAACGCCTTCCTCGAAAGAAACTCTTGTCCATGGCAGTGCTGCGGGCGCGCAATACATCACCATCTTTTCGGCAGCCTTTGTCCTTGTTGTCTTCCTGTCTTCCATCCGGGCAATCATCCTGCTTGACGATCTGATCGGCCGGACCGCGGGGGAAAGGGCGACGCTGCTCATCGTCGCCGTCCTCGCCGACACGCTGGTCGCAATCGTGATTTCGCTGATCGCGGCGCTCCTCGTCTCGCTTGGCGGCCAATCCGCCCGCCGGGGCATCGCCGGTATTCTTGTCGCGATCGCCAACCTGCTTTTGCTATGGGGCCTCGGCAACATCGCCGCCGTCCACATGCTCGGCGAACCGGTGACCGCCGACTGGCTCCGCTATTCGGATATTTTCAACAGCACGTTCATTTTCGATTCCCTCCTCCACATCGCGCGTCCCGAAACCATCCTGATCGCGCTCGCGATCGTGGCGCTCTACAACGCGTTGACATTCGCGCTGACGCGCATGCTGGGCGGCCCGGGGAAGCCCTGGGCCAAGGCGCTGGTTTTCGGCTTGCCGATGGTCATCGCGCTCGCAGGGCTCGCGCTGAAGGGCGATGCCAATCGGGCGCCGGGCGGCAAGCTGTCCAATCCCGCGATGGCGTTCGCCTGGTCGTTTTTCTCCGGCGGCCGGCTGACGTCGGAGAGCATTTCCGGCGGCCAGCCATCGCTCTCGGCACTGTCGTTGGCGATGGCCGCGCCGGTCGAGAGACCGGAAGTCGCCAAGGGGCAACTGAAGAACGTCCTGATTTTCATATTTGAATCGACTTCGGTGAAATACATGGCTGGATTCGAGCCGGCCTATGCGGTTACGCCGAACGTCGACAGGCATTTGGGCGCCGGGTTCAGGTTCAGGAGCATCTACGCCCATACGCCTGCGTCGAATTTCTTCCTTGTCTCCCTGGCGGCCGCGCTCGTTCCGGAAATGTCGGCCTACAGCATGACCTACAGCTACCCCGACCTCCGGATGGATTCCATCGCCGACGTGTTGAAAGCCCGGGGCTATCGAACCGGCCATTTCAGCTCGAGCGACAACCGGTTCCAGGGCCAGGGCGAATTCATGGCCCGCAGCGGCTTTGAAACGGTGAAGGACTATCGCGACTGGTCCTGCAGCGACGGACTCTATGAGTTCAAGAACACGGTCCACAAATACCTGGATACGTCGAACGATCGCTGCACGGCCCGTTCGGTGATCGAGTGGATCGCGCAGGATGACACCCGCCCGTTCCTGTTAACCGTCCGCACGGGCATGACGCACTACCCCTATTTCACGGGTGCCAATCCGCGCGCCTTCGCCGAAGATGAAAATCTGAACCGCTACCTGAACGCCATCAGTGTCGCCGACGAGGCCTTCGGCATGGTCATGGATGACCTTGCGCGGAGCGGAAAGCTCGATTCGACGCTGGTCGTCATATTGGGGGATCACGGCGAAGCTTTCGGCGAGCACGGCAACTATGTCCATGCCGCCGCCCTGTATGAGGAAAACCTCCATATCCCGCTGATCCTGATCAGTCCCTCCATCTTCCACGGCGGCAGCGCGGACGTGGTCGGCGGCGTATCGGACATCGCGCCGACGGTGCTGGATCTCATGGGGATCAGGGTGCCGCCACTTTGGCAAGGGCGCAGCCTGTTCGCCCCGGGTCGCACGGACGCCGTGCTGTTTTTCGCGCCGTGGAACGGATTTCAGGTCGGGTTCAGGGAAGGCTCCCGGAAATTCATGTTCAACGCCAACACGAGCGAAGCGAAGCTGTTCGATCTGGCGACGGACCCGCTTGAGAGGGTCGATCTTGCCGCCGCCCGACCCGAAGAAGTCGAACTCGCCCGCAAGACTCTTGCGGCCTGGGTCGGAATCCAGCAGGCGTGGATCGGCGACTATCTGCGCCTGTCGGGCGCGGACCGGAAAACAATCGAGGAAGCGCCCCGGAATGGCGGCCTTGTCGTCCGCGCAACCGGCACGCGCTTCAAGACCCCGCCCAGAGCGCTTGTGTTGCTGGATGGCGCGACAATCGGGGAATTCGAAATCGCCAACGCGCCTTCCAATGCCCGCGCGGCGGCGTCGGACGAACAGGTTGATCGTGCCTTGACCGCGTTCACTATCCCGGTCGATCCGCCCAAATGTGCGAAGCGGCTGGAAATACGGTTCCTGAACGACGAATGGGCCGGCGAGGGCAAGACCGGCGACACGGACCTCTATCTGCGAGAAATCGAACTGGCCGGCCATAAATACGGGCCGGAACGAATTGAACTCGTGACAGATCGGGCCGGCGGTCCGCGACGGGAATATTTCACGCTATGGCGCACCGGCAGCGCCGTCGTCAACCTCGATGTCGGATCGGAGTGCGTCGCCAGTGAACTGGCAGGCAATTCGGGCGGCGAACCCCGATAGCGGAGCAACGCCGCCGGAAGGCCGGAATTCAGCGGTCGGGCGGCCTTACTGGACGCGAGAGCGCTGGAAACACCGTGCTTTCTGGCCGAATCCGCTTGGTGTACAGATCCAGGTGGCGCGACCGAGATAGACTTTCCGCAGGTTCTTGTTTGATTGCGCTGCGCTCGCCGCTTTGGTCGTTTTCGACGGGTTCTCGGTGCTCTGCGCGGACGCGCTCGCCACCTGGACGGGAGAGCCTTCTTCGGCCGAAGACGGCGTCGAGACCGCGCCCCCCGCGATCAACATCGACACCAACAGCGCGGACTTCAAGGCGATCGATCGGGCGTTTTCCAACAATATTTCGGGCACGATCCTCTCCATCAACAACGGTTGAGCTCGACTTCAAATTACGAAGAATCATAACGCGCAATGACTAACGACATCCCACGGTGTCGATATGCATTTTACCGAACGGGCACTTTTGGAGCGCAATCCGCGGCCACGCTGCCGTAGTAAACGGCCGTCTACTAAACGGAATCACCGGGAATATTTAGTCCGAAACCTGATAATCGGACTGCCTAGCGATAGCCAGCCTTTTTTCCCAGTTCCAGGCAGACAGGACGCTGTCTGCCAGATCGGGGAATTCCGGGGCCCAGCCAAGGACTTCCGAGGCTCGCGCCGGATCCGCATACAATACCGTAGGATCGCCGGGGCGTCGGCCGACCACAGTGGTCGGCACCGGCATTCCTGTCACCTTCGCGACGGTCACGACGACCTCCCGGACCGAGTATCCCCGGCCGGTGCCGAGATTGATCGGCTGCGAGGCGATACCCGCCTCGATGGCCTCAAGCGCAAGGACGTGCGCCCGCGCAATATCCGTGACGTGGACATAGTCGCGGATGCAGGTGCCGTCGGGAGTGGGATAGTCGTCGCCGTTGATCGCGAATGGCCCCGCATGACCAAGCGCCGCGGCGATGGCGCGCGGTATGATGCGAGGCTCGGTACCGGGATGCTCTCCGATCTCGCCTTCCGCGTCGGCGCCCGCGGCGTTGAAAAAACGCAGGGCAATCCACCGCATGTCATGGGCGGTCCCGATATCCCGGATCATCTGCTCCACGAACAACTTCGTCCGGCCATAGGGATTGATCGGGTTTTGCGGCGTGTCCTCGGCAATAGGCATGGCATCCGGCGATCCGTAAGTAGCGCAACTGGAAGAAAAGACCAGTTGCCGGATTCCGTTGTCGCGCATCGCTTCCAGGAGAACGAGGCTGCCTGCGAGATTGTTGCGGTAATACCGTGCCGGATCGGCGACCGATTCGCCGACAAAGGCGAGGCCGGCGAAATGCAGGACGGCGGCGGGTTCATACTTGCCGATCACGTAATCGAGCCGGTCGCGATCGAGGATGTCGCCCTGCTCGAACGGCCCCCAGCGCACGGCATCGCGATGTCCGCGCTCAAGGCTGTCGTAGGTCACCGGAATACGGCCCGATGCTGCCAGCGCCTTGCAGGCATGTGATCCAATGTATCCGGCGCCGCCGGTGACGAGAATTGTGCTCAAGTCATCATTCCGGGTTATTTCATTTCAGATTGACCGGCGTGGAGTTTAGATGAAAGGGCCCTTCAGTCTACGTATTGTCGACTGCTGCGAGCCCCCTTGCGACCAGATTTTCGAATCGAGCGCTGAAAGGCATTTGTGTAATACCAACGGCCCGCTGAGCTGACTCGGGGGATTCCCAAAACAGGCTTTACGTGATTCACCGTGGCGCGGAGGACACGCGCCATGGTCAAAGTCGTCGAGATCAAGTCGAACCACACACCGGCGGAA